>Ga0187892_10000309_pt1 | contig 129601 bp, 126 predicted proteins | sample MA1701073metaG_FD_139345 | JGI IMG/M metagenome (GOLD analysis project Ga0187892, IMG submission 139345) | Bio-ooze microbial communities from a basaltic lava cave in the Kipuka Kanohina Cave System on the Island of Hawaii, USA - MA170107-3 metaG ... | reverse complement strand
CTCCGCTCACTCAAGATTTAATGGTTCCGGGCCAAGGTGGATGGAGTGATCGTCGGACGCGCGCAGTTGGAGGCAGCCTGGCCGCCACCCCCAGAAACCAGAGGAGAGTGGATGTGTGCCGGGGGACCCGTTGCTCTTCAGAACTGCAACGGGTCGTGACGCGCGCAGTTGGAGGCACCCCCACCACACACTCTGAGAGAGGACAATGAATGGACGGGTGCTCGCTCGGGTAAGGTCGCGTCCCACGGGTCAAGAGCCTGTCTTGGCAGGCTCGGGGCGGGCGGGTAAGAAGAGCCTGCCCGGGGTGGGCGGGTGAAAATGACGCGCGCAGTTGGAGGCAGCCTGGCCGCCGCCCCCTCGGATAAGGGTGGAGTGCCGGGACCTGTTGCTCTGGGAGGCAACGGGTCCCGGTATCTCGTGAAAACTGTGACGAGACACGCTTCACCAGATACACCTCCTTCCGTTTGGGCGCTGTGATGAGGAACGTGAGCAAGACTTGGCCATACATGGCTGTACCGGTGCTGGTCGGCCTCTTCGGTCTGCTGGAGGGCATACCCGTTCAGGCCTCGGGCGAGGGGAAAGACACGAAAGAGATCAAGGGGGTGGTCAGAAAGCTGCAGGCCCGGTACCAGCAGACGAAGGACCTCCAGGCGGATTTCACACAGAGCACGAGAATCGAGGGCTTCGCCACCCCGCTCTCTTCAACCGGACGCGTGTACATCAAGAAGCCAGGCCGGCTCCGCTGGGACTACTTAGACCCAAATCTAGAAGAGATCTACGTGAATCGCAATGACGTGATGATGTACGTGCCCGAGCATAAGCAAGTCCTTGTTGGCAAACTGACGCAGATGGCGGCCTCGCAGGCTCCCTTACAGCTCCTCCAAGGCGTCGCCAAGCTGGAAGAACAGTTCGACGTGGAATCGACCCCGGGAGGCGCGCGAGGTAGGGGTGGCGTGCCGCTCTTGACGTTGATACCGAAGCCCGCGGAGGCGGACTCGGTTCGAACGGTCCAGAAGATCGTCCTAGAGCTGGAGGCCAAGACCTACTTTATCAAGACGGTGGCCATCCATGAGATCAGCGGTAATGTCTCAACCTTCGAGTTCGACCACTTGTCGGCCAACACCGATCTCAAGGACTCGCTGTTCGAATTCCAGGTACCGGCGGGGGTGGAGGTGGTGAAGGCGCCAGCTCTGGGGCCGCCGTGAGCAGAATTGACTCATTGAGCCATTGACGATTGCTTCAGTGAATCAAAGAATGAATCGCAGAATGAAGAAACGACGGAAAACGAAAGGACAGGCAATGATTACAGCGACCAAGAGTCTCAGTGAAGTGGTTGAGCAGGTGCTGGCGGCGTTGGACTTCGACCGCGTACGGAAGGAGTACTGGGAACAGAACGAGTTCGTGGTGTTGCCCGGCTTCCTGCCCCGCGAGGTGGTGGCGACCTATCTGGTCCCGCAGGTCGAGCGTCTGAAGCCCTTGTTGAATCGGAACTATATTCCAGGGCGAAAGAAGGGCGGAAGCGTCAGCTACTTTACCGTCCGCGAGAAGGCCACGGAGTTCCTGGAGCTCTATCGTTCACCGGCCTTTCTCGACTTCCTGAGCCGTCTAGTGACCGCCAGGCTGATGCGGTGTCCCGAAGACGATCCCCATTCCTGTGCCCTGTACTATTACACGGAGCCCGGAGATTACATCGGGTTTCACTATGATACGTCTTACTATAAAGGAGCGCGGTACACCATTCTCATGGGTCTCGTGGACCAGGCCAAGAATTGTAAGCTGGTCTGCCAGCTTTACAAGGATGACCCGACTCGGAATCCCAAGGATCTGGAGCTGATCACCGAGCCAGGAGACCTGGTCATCTTCAACGGCGATAAGCTCTGGCATGCCGTGACGCCGCTCGGGGAGGGAGAGTACCGCGTGGCGCTCACGATGGAGTACGTGACCAACCAGGAGATGGGCCCTTTCAAGCGGATCTACTCGAACCTGAAGGACGCGTTCGGGTACTTCGGCCTCAAGGCGTTCCTGCGGCGCTCCTGAGAGCACCTCGCGACGCGCCTCCATCGAGGCCCGACCGCGATCGAGTGCTCCGGTCGGCCTGCTCGTCTTCTCGCCTCATCCTGATCAGCCTTTCAGGATCGATCCCTTTTTCTTGGTCCCATTCTTCTCGACCTTCTTCTGCGGAGCTTTCTCAACTGCACCATTCCGGCATCCAGCGAGGCTCGCGGTCCGCGGTGGTTCCAGCGTTGGCTCGGTGCTCGCGGTCGCCCCTGAGGCGCCGTGGCGGAAAAATTTTGCAGGAATCTTCTTGGCAATGTCAGCAGCCCCCATGTGAATCGCCTTTCGCATGGCTTCGACCACGGCCGGCTCTTGCTTTCCACCGAACTGCCCACTGGGCGTGCCCAGGTCCTTGTGGGTACCTTCGCCCTCCACCGTTGTGCTGTTGCCCGTGGCTTCAGCGCTCACATTGGTGGAGGCCACCAGGGTGCGCGTCTTGCCGTCAACGACGTGCAAGTCCAACCCCACGCGAACCGTCCGGGTGTCCCCATTTGCGCCGGCTTTCCCGCTGGAGTCCTTCTTCTTGTAGAAGAGGAGGTCACTCAAACTGAAGGTCTGGGTACGGACATCGTAGTCCGTAATGGCGACCTGGACGAGGAGATCTGGAGAGCCCCCCTGTGCTTTCTGTCCGTCCATGACCAGAAACCGGTTGGTGCTCTGGAAGGCGGTCTTCACGATCGTCTTGAGCCCGGCACCGAGGTCGGCCTTGGTGAACTGCTTGTTTGCGGTCTGGTCCTCAAATTCCGAAACTGCCAGTTGCGCCTTGGGTCCGGAATAGGTCTCGATGCCCGATGGGGCGCTCGTGACGCTTGCTCCGGTCGTTGCGCATCCCGTCAGTCCTACCATCAGCCAACACATTATCAGGCTAGCCTTATATCGACACATAAGACCCCTCCTTTCTCGGGTCCCACCCGAAGGCCGTAACCCTCGGGCAGCGCTGACGAGAGATCTCCGATTGCCTGCGGTGCCATTCCAGGAGACCGGACACCTGTTCGCCTACGCCACGAATTGATCCTTCAGAATGACGTGGTTGTCCACGGCTTTTTCCACGACGGTCAATAGCTCCTCCCGGGACACCGGCTTGACCAGATAATCCGTCACCCCTTGCTTCATCAACGACACCGCCAGATCCACGTCCGGGTACCCGGTCAAGACCACTATCGGGACGGTCGGAAACTGCGACCGAAAATAAGCGATGGCCTCGGTCCCGTCGATGTTCGGCATGCGGATGTCACAGATGATCGTGTCGACCATCAGCGGATTATCACCCGCCCTGATTGTCTGGATGGCCTCCTCCCCATCCGACACCTCCACGACCTCATACCCGGCCTTGACGAGGGACAAGCGGATCGGTTTTCTGACATGCTCCTCGTCATCCGCCAGCAGCACGCGACCCATCATGCCGTTCACGCCCTGTTGTCTGTGCAGTTTCATTACGCACCTCCTTGTGGTGTTCTCCGGTTGGAAACCGGATGGTGAATGTGGTTCCATTGCCTTCCTCGCTGTCGACGCTGATCGTGCCTCCGTATTTGTTGACGATCTTATACACGATGCTCAGTCCAAGGCCGGTCCCCTTCCCCGGAGCCTTGGTGGTAAAAAAGGGGTCAAAGATCCTGGCGAGGTGGTTCTTGGGGATGCCGCCTCCCGTGTCCGAGATCTGCACGGCGATCGTGTCGTCGATCCGTCGCGTGGCTAGCGTCAGGCGCCCGCTGCCTTGCATGGCCTGCACGGCGTTGCTAATCAGGTTGAGGAACACCTGGTCGATCTCTCCACGTCTGGCGCAGACGGGTGGCACGGCCTCGAACTCGGTCACGACGTCCACGTGTCCGAAGTCGGGCCCCAGGCGGATCATCTTGACCGCGTCCGCAAGGCGCTCGCCGAGACAGATCTCGTCTTCTTCCCCGGACGAGGCAGGCCGGGCGTAGCTGACGAAGTCGCGCACGACCGTGGCGGTATGCCGTGCGCAGCGAACGATGTCCTGAGCGTATTCCTGGATGATGACCGGATCGTGCTCCTGCAGGATGAGTTCAGCCATCCCGAGGATGCCCTGGACAGGGTTGTTGATCTCGTGCGCCATGCCCGAGACCAACGTCCCCAAGCTGGCCAGCTTCTCGGCGTGGATCAACTGGTCCTGGAGGAGCCTTTGCTCCGTAATGTCCTGAATGACCAGCCCGGTCTGGCGCCGCCCGCCTGGCACGAGGGTGACCGGGAACAGGCGATACCAGTACATCCGCTTCCGGATCTCGAACTCGCCTTCGGGCAGGTGCTTCGCCTCTTCAGACATCGGGCTCCTCAAGTTCGCCGATAGGCTGAACCTGCGTGACTCGCTGAGCGGCAGGATGTCGAACAGCGAGCGTCCGACGAGGGAGGGCGGAGGTGTCCCGAAATAGTCCTCGGCCAGCGAGTTGGCGTATACCGCTTCATGATTGTCGTTCAGGATCAGGATGGCGCCGGGCAGGCTCGCCAGGATCGTCTGGGTCTTCTGGTACGCATCGCGCAAGGCCGCTTGGGCCTGCTTGCGTTCGGTGATATCGCGGATGATGCCGCTGTAAAACCTGCCCTCCTTGGTGTTCCACCTGGCCAGGGAGAGCTCCAACGGAAATTCAACGCCGTCCCTCCGCAGGCCGTGCAGTTCGACCGTCTTGCCGATCACACGAGTCGCGCCCGTCGCGCTGACCCGCTCCAGGCCTCGTTGATGCGCCTCCCTGTAGCGAAGCGGCATGAGCATTGTGAGCGGCCTGCCGAGGACCTCGCCCGCCGAGTAGCCAAAGAGCGATTGGGCCGCGTGGTTCCACGAAACCATGTGTCCTTGCTCATCGCCCACGACAATGGCGTCAGTGGCGGATTCCACCAGCGACCGGAACCGCTCTTCGCTTTCGGTCAAGGCGTTCTCCACGCGTTCAGCCTCGACGGCGAGGCGCTTCACTGCGACCGCTCGGCGGAGCGTCGCCTTGACCACGTCCGGGTTATAGGGCTTGGTCAGGCAGGCAAACGCGCCCTTCACGAGCGAGCGGACCGTATTCTCCGTAGTTGGAAACCCAGTCAGAATGATGACAGGCAGCGTCGAATCCAGCTCGGTGAGGGCTTTGAGGACCGCCTGACCGTCAAGATCCGGCAGGCGCAAGTCCAGAAGGACCGCTCCATACGCAATCGTTTGTGCCTGCTGAATAGCCTCCGCCGCCCTGCCCACGGTGTCGATGCGGTATCCTTCTGGCTCCAGCAGATCACCCAAGGCCTCGCAGAGATCCGGGTCGTCGTCCACGATCAGGACAGGCGTGACATGAGGGCCGACCGCGGAGAGCGCATTCGTCGCGGCGGCCTCGGGAATCGGCTGAGTCCTAGACGGGAGTTTTTTGTGGTCGCTCTGGTCCATGGTAATTTCAGTCTGTGATTAGCATACTGAGCAACCTCCGTGCCGGGCAGGAAGGTCATTCGACCGAGAGGGCCCTACAATCTAACTGGTTGATTGTACTTATGCCTTGACTGTGAATTGGTTGGCAAAATGAAGAGCTAGTGCAACAGCGCTGGCATGAATGTATCGAATGAGATACTCCATTCAGCGGCTTGGATACAGAGAGCTGACAAACGGGGAACAAGATGGAAAATGGTTGTGAATGAAGAGCCGCAGGGCTTCCGCTGGTGGAGGGCCACGGCCTGCCACGCGATTGCGTAACAGGCTATGATGGCAAGGGATCAGTCGGCTAGAAATTCAAACGGAGATTGATAGACCCCACCTGAAACGTCGTCTGATACGTCCCATTGAAAACGGTAGGCGGTACGCCAAGGGGAGCAGTGCTGCCGGTGACGGTCCGGGTTTCATACAAGAGGGCCTGGTACGCCAGATCCAGGCCGATTCCCTTGGGTAGGAACCGGCTTCCGCCGGAGGTGCCGCAGGGGATCACACCGAAAAAGCGTCCTTTCTCTTTGCACAGGAACCCCAGCCCGACCGAGATCGAGTAGTTGTCGGCATCAGGGACACCCGGGCTGAACGTCGCATCCGGTACGGCGTTTTGCGAATACCAGAAGCCTCCTCGGAGGGCGACTTCCCAGTGCGGAAGGCGCGCAGGCTGTAGCCACTTATGCTCCGTGCCAATCATGATCGTGATGCTATCGTTCCAATTCCGCGGGACCTGGAGGGTGCTGAAAGCCGGCGGGAGACCCGAGAGATGGACATCTGTGTTGCGCACGGAGTGCCATCCCGTATAGTCCACATCCAACTCCAGCTTCCATTCCCGCTCCTTGTCACGTACCGGCCAGAGCGCAATGCCGCCCGTATAGACTGGCGGCAAGACCAGAGTGGTGTGGGCGTCGGCTGCGACTCCGCCGTTGGGGTTGAGCAACCCTGGGCCGGTCAAGAATTGGCCATCCAGATGCAGGGTGGCCTGGCTGCGGTACACGAAACCGATGTTCGCGAGCGGCTTCCCGTCGGCGTTGCGGAACGGCGTGTACATGAAGCTGACATTGAATCCGAGGGCGGTGTCTCTCCCGTTGATTTCAAAAGGCGGAGTTAAGAACGTTACTGGGCTTGCGGGAGGCTGGAAGGCCGTCGAGTTGTTTTTGGTCTCGGCTTGGCCCTCGCCCCAAAAATTGAAGAACGTATAAATGTCCATGCCCAGGCCTACGGAGAACTGGTCGTTGAACTTGTACGCCAGCGTGGGTTTGATGTCGAACAGCTCAAGACTTTGGAAGGTCAGGGCGGTGGCAAAGGGCCCATTGTTCGGCCAGCGATAGAGTGTGCCGAACGGCGAGTTCACGCCGACGCCGACCGAAAGATCCCCCAAAAACTTTACGCCCAGGTCCTTGAGATTCGCAGTGAGGTAAAAGTTAGTGGGCGGCGGCCAGGCCACGCTGTTGTTCAGGTCCCCGCGCGCGGTGACGCCGGTGGGGCTTGTGAACGAGGTGTGGCCCCCGATCAGGAGTATGCCGGTGTAGAGTTGCACGCCATGCAACTGCGTCATGCCGGCCGGGTTGTAATAGATGGCGGAAGGATCGTCAGCCTGCGCGGTGAAGGCATTACTTTGTCCGGTCGCGGCAGCGCCCTGGTCCAGAATGCGGAAGCCGGATGCGTGGCTGGTGGAGGGCATGGCCAGCAGCGTGAGCATAATCCCGGCGACTGCGAAATGAGCGAGCGCCTCGCGTCTCCGTCTCTTGGCCTCGTTCAGGGAAGCAGTCACTCGGTCCCGAGTCCGCATCAGGTCCTCCATGACACCACGCAACCCACGTGCTTCCGGTCACCTTCCGGATCACCGGTAAGCCCCCTCCAACGAATAGGGCCCTAAGAATTGGCACTATGCCGAGTTTGCCGCATCCTGTCAATGGATTCTCGGTCTCGAGGCGGGCGTGAGCGGAGACTCTGGAGGGGAAGCACCGGAGAAGGAGTCAAAGAGTAGAGACGGATCGTGTGAATCGAATCCCTGGATGGGGTATCGGTTCCGAGACGGTCCACGGATCCATGTCGATGTCGCTGACTAGCGGGGCATCGTTCGTTTAGAGTTCGGTCAGGTCGGATATCGGCATGGTGAAAAAGAATCGACTGCCCTTGCCGATGACGCTCTCCACCCAGATGCGCCCGCCGTGCATTTCGATGAGGCTCTTGGTGATCGTCAGTCCCAATCCAGTCCCTCTGGCTTCGGCTGGAGCGGATTCGCCGCGGAAAAATCGCTCGAACACTTTGTCGAGCTCATGCGGGGGAATGCCACAACCGGTGTCGGACACGCAGGTCTGCACGAGCCCGTCCTTCCGCACCTGCGACTCGACCAGGACCTCTCCCCCGGTGGGCGTGAACTTGACGGCATTCTGAATCAGGTTGGTCAGGATCTGGTTGAGCTTGTCCCGATCCGCCAGGATCGGCGGCAATTCGCCGGCATGCCGCTCGGTCAGCGTCAATGACTTCTCCTGGGCGAGAGGCCGGAAGCTGTCGATCACCTCGGTCACTACCTCGTGAACCGACAGCGGCTCCAGGACCAGTTCGAGCACGCGGGCATCGAGTCGGGAAAGGTCGAGGAGTTGATTGATCAGCCGCGTCAAGCGCTCGACATTGTGCTTGACGCGCCCGAGGTAATGGGCCTGCTTCTCGCTCAGGATGCCCGTCAGTCCCTCGAGCATATTCTCGACATAGCCCTTGATCGAGGTCATAGGCGTGCGGAGCTCGTGCGACGCGATCGAGACGAAAGCAGATTTGAGCCGGTCCAGTTCCTGCAGCTTCTCATTGGCGGTTTGCAACTCCTGGGTCCGTTCCTGGACTCGACGCTCAAGCGTCAGCGTGAGCTTCTCGAGTTGATGGTAAGCCTGAGCGTTGTCGATCGCGACGGCGATGTGGCTGGCGAGCGTGATCAGCAGCTCGAGGTCCTCCTGTGAGCATCGCTGGGCGCCCCGATCCGCGCCCACGTACCCGAGAATGCGCTGTTTGCTCTTCAACGGTGCGCAGACAAACGAAATCACGCCGACCTGTCGGCTCAGTGCGAATAGGAGTGGGTCCATCTGATCCCCAGCGGCGTCTATGTCTTCCGTCAGGACGGGGCGGCCATGGATCAGCAACTGGGCATGGAGGCTGCCGTCGTCCTTCACGGGGAGCTCCACGTCGCGCACGGCACGTTCTACCTCCTCGGAGACGCCGGCTGTGCGGGCGCCGAAGGCAACACCCCGGTCGCTGTCATAGAGCATGAGCAACAGACGCGCGAATCCGAGGTTCTCAACCAGCATGCGCAAGACGGTCGTCAGCAGCTTGTCGATGTCCAGGGTCGAGGCGATCGCCGCGCCCGTTTGATTCAAGGTGCTCAACTCCTGCACCTGCTTGGTGATGGTCCGGATGTGGTCCGAGATAGAGTGGTCCCGTTCCTTCAGCGCCTGGGTCATCTGGTTGAAGAGGGCGGCCAGTTGGCCGACTTCATCCTGCGTAGTCGGCTCGACGGACGCGGTCAGGTCGCCTTCCGCCACCCGGCGTGCGCCCGTGGCCAGGCGGCGCAGTGGCGTGACGATCCGGCCGGCCAGCGCCGTGACGGTCGCGATCCCGGCCAGAATAATGAGGATGGTGAGCAGAGCGATGTTCCAGATCACGGAATCTAAGGCCTGCTGCATCTTCGCGCTGGTCAGCCCGACCTGCACAACACCGTAAACTTTGGCGGTCGATTCCATCGGCTTCGACTCTCGTCCAAGAGTCTCCTGGGACTCGAGCGCGAGGGGGAGCAGGGGGAGCTTCGGGGGGCTCCTCCGAACCGCCGCCGCAAAGTCATAGAGTCCTTCCCCGGCCGCGGCCATGAACGGCGTGATGACCGGGTCGTTCGAGGTCAAGGCCATCACGGCTTTCGCAGAATCCGTGGCGGGATACACGGGTTTCTCCGGGGATCGAGCAAGCCCTGCCGCTCTGCTCAATTCCCCCTTGCTTTTTGCAGCCAAAAGCCTTCCCTCAGCCCCCGTCACCACGACGTACACCACCTCCTCCACCTCCATCACGCCGTCGATCAACTGGTTCAGCAGTACCTTGTCTTCTGTGAAGACTGCATAGCGGCTGTTATGAGCCAGGTTCCTGACCATGATGGAGCCCAGGCTGATCAACTGCTGTGTCGTGGAGTCGGTCTTGTTTTGAATGAAGTACCGGCTCAGACCGGAGCATGTCACGATGATAATCAGGCTGAGAAAGATGACAAACTTGGTTCTCAGGCTGATGAACCGGCGTCCTTCCTGACCGCCGCCATGTCCGTTCTTCGGACTCATAGGTATCTGAGTAGGCTCACGTTACTCTGACGATCATGCACTCGCCCCTTCTTGTGGGCCTTGCCTTTTCTTTTGCCCCTCGCCCCGTGCCTCCCGAGTTCAATACACTTCGTCGGCACGACTGACCACCTCTGGAGGAATCGTCAATCCCAAGAACGCGGCGGTGCTCAGGTTGAGCGCGAGTCGCACTCGATCAGGTGGAAGAGTAGCCACCAGAGCGGAGTTCTGACCGCGAAGGATCTTCCCGGCGAGCAAGCCTGCCTGCCGACCCACGTCTCCGTAATGCACCGACAGGCCGACCAGGGCGCCGCTGCGGACGAACTCCGGTGAAAAGCCGATGACGGGCACGTTGTGATCCAGGGGGGCGCTCAGTATGAAACGGAGGGCTTCATCGGTCAAGACCGTGGTGTCGGGGACCAACCACAGCGCCTCGACCTGCGGCAGGACCGCGCGCAGCGCCCCTGGTACGTCTTTTTCGCTGTGCACCGGGCGAGCAATTAGGTCGAGTCCCAAGGCCCTGGCCTGGCGCCGGGCCTCGTCCATCAGCGCCCCCGTTTTTGCGGGGTCGTACAGGACACCGATACGTCTCAGCTGGGGCAGGACCGATCGCATCGTGCTGAATTGCCGATCGACCGGCACCTCCATCGTAATCCCGGTCATATTCGGAGCCGTGAGGTCGTGCTTGGCCATGTCCAGCACCATGCTGAAGATGATGGGGATATCTGTAATTTCAAGCTTGGCCGCAAGGGCGGCTTTCAATCCCACCGCGAAGACCACGGCGGCATCGGAGGCGCGGATTTGTTTCGCCAGCTTTCGACCTCGTTCGAGATCACCCTGCAGGTCATATTCGACAAACGTGGTGCCTGCCGGCGCAGCGGATTTAAACGCGTCAACGGACTGGGTATAGGCGGCGATCTCGGCCGACTTCAGGATGACGATTTCGCGGGCATGGAGGGGGTCTGGCAGGAAGCTCGCAACAAGGAAACACCAGGCGGGGAGCCAGCCGAAAAGCGTAACTGCCAGCCGGTTAATCTTGTCTGTTGGCCGCGCGCTCACAACAAATCTGCTCTATCGGGTCGAGATGCGGTTGAACTCATGTTTCGTTATCCTTGTCCTCATCACTCGTTTGATCGCGGTTTCCGCTCGGTAATGTCCTCCGCGATCCCGGCGATACGGTAGATCGTGCCGGCCGCGTCACGGATCGGAAAGGCCCGATCCCAGATCCAGCGGATAGACCCATCCGGCCGCACGATCCGGTATTCCTCGTCATACGCTCCTGACACCTGTTTGGTGGTTGCTGCCGCGAAGACACGGGCGCGATCATCGGGGTGGATCGCCTCCAGCCAGGACCGGGGCGATGCGTAGAGGCTCTGGCAGGTACGTCCCCAGATGTCTTCATAGCCGGGGCTGATGTAGAGCATCTGATTCTTTTCCGGATTGGTCATCCAGAAGACCTCACGGATGTTCTCTGCCAACTGGCGGAACTGCTCCTGGGTTTGCCGCAGAACTTCCTCAGCCCGTTTGCGTTCGGTAATCTCGTGGACGGTCCCGAGCATGCGGAGCGCCTGCCCAGTCTCGTCGCGCAGGACCTCACCTTTACACGCCAGCCAACGGACGGACTGATCGGGCCCGATGACGCGGTGTTCGATGTCGAAGACCGCTCCTCCTTCAACCGTGTGTGTAACAGCTTGGGTGACTGCATTGCGGTCGTCAGGATGGACGAGAGCCAGATAGGCCCCATAGGTGCCCGCAAAGGAGCCCCGAGGCAGGCCGAAGATCGACTCCACGCGGTCGGACCAGACCACCGTGCCGGTCCGGATGTTCCAGTCCCAGATGCCGAGGTGGGCGGCCTGGAGCGCCAGCCTCAAACGTTCTTCACTTTCCCGCACCGCCGCCTCCGCTCGCTTGCGCTCGCCGATGTCGCGGATGACGCCGCTATAGAACGTGCCCCCCCTGGTCTTCCAGGTCGCCAGAGAGAGCTCCAATGGAAATTCGGTCCCATCCTTCCTGAGCCCGTACAACTCCAGCGTTCTGCCGATCACGCGAGATTCGCCCGTTGACCGAAGCCGCTCCAATCCGCGTTGATGCGCGTCGCGGTAGCGCTCCGGCATGAGAAGCGTGAGCGGTTTCCCTCTGACCTCCTCCGCGCTATAGGCAAAGAGTCGTTCGGCTGCCGGATTCCACGAGAGAATGTCTCCGTGGCCGTCGGCTAAAATGATAGCGTCGGTGGCCGACTGCACGACAGAGCGGAACCGTTCCTCGCTCTCGCTCAAGGCGGTCTCGACGTGTTCAACCTTGACGGCCAGCGCCTTCACACCAACCGCACGGTGGAGCGTCGCTTTCAGCTCATCTCGGTTATACGGCTTGGTCAAATAGGCGAACGCGCCTTGACGGAGCGACCCGATGGTCTTCTCCTCCGTCGTAAACGCAGTCAGGATGATGACGGGCAGCTTGGAGTCCAATTCCTGCAAGACCTTCAGCACCGCGAGCCCGTCCACATCGGGAAGTCCCAGGTCCAGGACGACGGCCCCGTAACGACGCTGCTGAGCCTCTGCAATCCCCTCGGTGCCGGTTCCCACGGTCTGCACGTCATAGCCCTCATGCTCAAGGAAGTCACGCAAGGCCTCGCAGATGTCCGGATCATCGTCCACGATCAGGACCGAGGTTTGGCTGGAGTCGACACGGTGAGGAGTCATGGTATTTCCCCTTCTCGCTCGCTTTTCCGCGCCATTCTTCTCGCGGTACCTGTTCTCTCCTCATGGCCCCTTGCTGTCAAGGATGCAATGGGCCATGGGGTGAAGGAGACTTCAAGGTGAAAGGGCAAAACTAATTAATTAAAGGCAACAGCCGTGCCCTTTTGGTTGGCATTCTGGAGCTGGGCTGGGTTGGTCACTAAGCCAATGATTTACTGAGGAAAACTGTTTTTCACAGGCGACCTGATTAGGAGCACGTGGGGCCATGGTACACGCGCCGACGTATCCAATCAGATTCATTGCGTATCGGATCAGATAATTCCACTACCCACCCCCGAGCCCTCTCCTACAGAGGAGCATGGAGTGCGAACAGAGATGGCGCGATGGCTAGCGCGGGGACGACCCGATAGGGAGCGTGAAGAAAAAGCGGCTGCCTGTGCCGGGCGTACTCTCGACCCAGATGCGCCCGCCGTGCAGCTCCACCAGTGTCTTCGTGATGGCCAGACCCAATCCGGCGCCTCGCGCATCAGCCGGCGCCGATTCGCCGCGGTAGAACTTTTCGAACACTTTGTCGATCTCGTCCAACGGGATACCGCAACCGGTATCGGCGACGCAGCATTCCATAAGCCCGTCGTCGGACAGCCGCGTCTCGACCCAGACCTTCCCGTCCTTGGGCGTGAACTTTACGGCGTTCTGAATCAAATTGGTGAGGACCTGATGGAGCTTGTCCCGGTCTCCCTCGACCTTCGGGAGGGAATTCTGCGCGGATGCCTGGACGGTGACCGACTTTTCCCGAGCGATCGTCTGAAAGCCCTCCACTACATCGGCGACGAGGTCCTGAATGAGCAGAGGTGCAATTTTGAGTTCGACCCGGCCGGCCTCGATCCGGGACAGATCCAGGAGATCGCCGATCATGCGCGTGAGGCGCTCGGTATTGTGCTTGACCCGGGTCAGGTAATATCGTTGCTTCTCGCCAAGCTCCCCAGTCAGCCCCTCCAGCATGTTCTCCACGTAACCCTTGATGGAGGTCATGGGGGTGCGCAGCTCGTGGGAGACGATCGAGACGAACGCGGACTTCAGGTGATTGAGCTCCCGGAGCTGGGTGTTTGCGGTCTCCAGTTCACGGTTCACCTGCTCCAAAGAGTCGGTCCGCTCCTGGACCTTTTGCTCCAATCCGATGTTCAGCGTCTCGATCATGCGGTAGGCGTCCGTATTATCCAGCGCGATGGCGACCTGGCCGGCCAGCGTCATCAGCAACTCCACATCGTCCTGCGTGAACCCATTCTCCTGATCCCGGTCCACGGTGAGGGCCCCTCGCACCCGATCCTTGACCTTGAGCGGAACCGAGAGAATGGACTTGGCGCCGGTCACGGTGGCCAGTTGCTGATTCAAGGAATGGATCCGACTCCACGCCTCCCGGATATCATTGACCACAACCGGAAGCCCCCGCAACAGCACCGTTCCCTCCAGGCTGTCGGGGTCCGTGACCGGCACGTCGAGTGAACGGGCGAAGGCGGCGATCTGGTCCGGGACTCCAAGGATCCGGGCATCGTGCGACACCTTGCGCACCGGGTCATACAGGGTGAACATCACTCGATTGTAGTGGAGCTCGTGGATAATCGATTCCAAGACGCGCTGCAGCAGCATCTCGCGGTCCAGCGTCGACCCGAAGAGCAGGCCGGCACGGTGCAGAGTGGTCAGTTGACCGACCTTGCGCCGTAACTCCACGCTCGTCCGCTCCTGCTCCAGATAGGCCTCTCGCAGCTCCTCGTGCCGGGCCTCGACGAATCGCAGTTGCTCCTGGATGAGGGCCTCGCCGGCCCGGCTGTCCTTGCGCAGCTTGCGAGACCTGGTGGCCAGCCACAGGGCGATCCCAGGGAGCAGAGCGATCGCCAGTTCCTCCGGGACTGTCATGGCAGGATACCGAAGATGCAGGTAGCCAAAGATCACCGCACCGACGAGCAGCCCCGTCAGCGGCCAGATGAAGCGCCACCCTTCCTGCGGGGTCCAGCTGAACTCCCACTCACAGTATTCGGCCCCATCGGCGATGCACGACAAGTCTTTGATCGTGGCGAACTTCAGACCGTGGATCCGCTCGGGGACCGACGCGAGGCCGGCCTTGGAAGAGTCGCAGATCATCTCGGCGCAGCGCCTTCGATACGGGCCGAACTGCTCGTACACGCGGTCGGTGTACTTCATGCGCAAGACCGCCGTCCTGTTGGTGACCGTCCCGACGCCAAACTCGACGGAGCCCTTGGCAAACTTTTGCCCGAAATGGGGAAACATCTTGTAGATCTGCCGCACCGAGAAGGGCCCGCCCAGCGTCTGGATGATCGGGTTGACAAACTTCTCCTTGCCGACGTTGAACTGAAAGTGTGGGTCCCCTGACAGGTCGGATCCGAATTCGGCCAGGAACATGACAAATTCGTAGGAGTAGCTGTTCCACGGATTTTTGAGAAACGCGGCGCTGACGTGGTACGCGGAGTCGCGGATGCGTTCGTTGAGAAGCCGAGCCAACTCCCCGGCAACCTGGGCTCCGGCCGCAGTGCCGCGGTTCCTGGTGACCACCTCCTCCAGATACTCCACATTGGCCTTCACGGTCACTCCGCTGACATCGCGGATCTTCTCGCCCGCCGCAGTGGTTCCGAAGGGCCGGTTGTCCATAAAGCCCTTCTCCAGGATTCGGTGCTCTTTTGACAGGAGCTCAGTCATGGCTCGACCGCTCCCGCTGGTGGTCCCGGGCATTGCCGGCCTGTGCTCGGGAGCTCCGCCCGCCACTTGGTCGGGTCGTGTGAAGCCATCTCTCCGGGAGGGGGCAGAGCGATTTGAGGAGGAAGAACGGCCACCGGAGCGAGGAGATAGGGTGAATTCGAATGTGTTGGGGTGTGTGGACAGAGGTAAACCCTTGAGATGAGAGGGGTAAGCCTGGCCGGCGGCCGGGCCTTGGGTTCCTCCTGCCCCATGGATTGTTTCCTCTGGTGGAGCGGCTCGGAGCCCCGTACTATGACGCCCCTAATCTTTACTGTCAATCCTGCGGTGTCTACGCAACCTTCGCTGAGTCGTCTTCCTTCTGAGTGGACCGTTCTCCAGTCGCTTGGGACGGAGCTTCGGGCGGCTTCCCGATCCTCCGAAGCTCACGGAATTGCGTGATAAGCTCTTTGATGATGATCCAGGCGAATGCGACCCCCGTAATCACCCAGAGGATATCCCAGAACATGAACCACCGGGCCACGGATGTGCCCTCCCCTGACCATTGACCGATGACCGTTGACCGCAGACTTGACGGTGACCGCTGACCGCCGGGGAGCTAAGAGAGCTAAGCTGGGCCGCTGAATCTGCCAGGCACGGCTCGCATTCTCCTCGGTCTGCCTCCCTTGAGCTGGGCGATTCGCCTGGGGAACGGTTCCCCATGGCTCCGCCGCTCCATCGTCGCGATGCTGTCGGTGACCGCGTCCTCGATCAGTCGGGCGAGCGTGAGTCCCGGTGTCCAGTAGACGGCGTTGCGCAGTCGTTCGAGGAGCTCGACGGGCAGGGTCACCGTCATCCGCTGCTTGGCCATGGTGGCCGGCTTGCCGGGCTTGACCGACTTTAGGCCACTGCCTACTGCGGACCGTATTTCTCCGGAACGCCTCTCCTGGGCTGCCCCCGCGGGAGGAGGAGAACCTCCCGATTGGGCCATGAGCGGGTGCGTGTACGTCTCGGTAGTGATCGTCGACATAGTTCCTCCGCTGTTCATTCTCTCCGTAAAAAAGATCCTGTGCCTACGAGCTTGTACGGTCCTAGGCGGCCTTTTGCCGCGCGGAGCCGTGTGGAGCCAACTCCGGCCCGCGATCATCACGGGGGCTGCCCCGTGCGTGCGTCCGGGAAGCGCGATCTTCTCTCAGCGCCACGATTGTCATTGCGGCCAACCCCACGATCCCGAGCAGGAGTCCGAGCATGATCATTGTCATGTTGGCGACCCTCCTCTGTTACGCTTGCCGCTCGCCATGCTGAGCATCCAGCCGTTTGTTGAGCAACGATGATGCCGCGCCGAAATGCCCAGCCCGCCGGGGCCACTGGCGCAACGAACCTATTGATTTGCAAGCACAACTTGATGGCAACTGGCTAGGTATGGCCGAGGAGCAAGGTCGCCGGCATCAAACCAGGCGTATCGAATCCAATACGTCGTTTATCCGCTCGGATACAGACGAAAGCGGAATGGTGGCTTGATCGGGTGGTGAGTCGGTCGCGGGTCGGTGACTAGAGCGGGACACATCCGCCGACAGGGACGAGGGCGGCGTCATTGAAGGCGATGTCTGACAGATAAGTCTTGCCCATCAAGTAGCCCAAAAGACGGTAGGCTTCGAACTCCTCTGTTGAATACCATTGGAAGAACGTACTCGTCTGAGCAAAGAGGCTTCGGCTCTGTGGAGGACTCGCAAATTTCACGACTCTCGATATGGCTCGATCAATCTGCTCCACTTCCTTCTTCTTCGAACCCTGGTTCACAATCCGTTTCGAGTCCAGATGAGTCGGGTATTTCAAGTCAGTGAGCGGATCCCGGCTGAGGTCTCTCTTGGGTTCCGGCCGAGGGCTCAGAAAGGGTGTGCCGGCCCGCGTGAGGGTCGGGTTGCCCTTGAACAGGGCAGGGTTATACGCGTAGGGCTTGATGAAGTCGATGACAGCGGTCGTGCCGTCCCTGCGCTTGAGCCAGAATCTTCTGTGCCAGACGATCTCGTGGTCTGCCGGGAACTCGCCGCACCATTCGGCCCCGGACCCAACGTATCGACGGAGCCGTTCACGGAGCAGTTTGAGGTAATGGTAGGTCCAGTCCGTATCCAACGTCGCGTCGCCCACGATCACGTGGGTCACGCCACGCCGCAAAAGCGCGAAGACGCCGGTGTTGTCGAAAAACGCACCGTCCGTGATCTCGATCCAGCGATCCACGGTGTTGGGTCCCGAGATCCTCCGCCACGTCATCATGACGAGGTAGTCCCAAATGGTGCCTAAGAAATCGTTATACCGCCGAGCGTAATTCCAGGTCTGGTACTCGAAATTCAGATTGAATGGCGCCGAGGCGAACCGCATGAGCGTTCGGGTGAAATCGTTGTGATACGTCTCAGCGAAGATGCTGTCGATGTCCAGGGCGGCACCGGAGATCGTCATGGCGTCGGAAAGGCGAACGCATGGCGCCCCTTTCGCCGTATCGGCCTGCGGGAGCTGATCACAGGGCTTGTCCGGGGGATCCTCCACGACCACCCAGGCCGGATTCTCCCAGGCCAGGTTCTTATCCTTGTCCAGGACTTCCACGACAGGACGCCCGAACCCCGGGGTTCTGACGTACCCCAGGCCGTCCGAGCCCGAAAAGTCGTGAGTAAACTCAAAATTGTAATTTTCGAAGTACGGCTTATCGCCGGGATACCCCCTGGGCCGCCCTCGATTCACAAGGTTCCCGTTCACGATGAAATAGGGCGAGATGAGGTTGCGGTTCAACTGGGTGAGTCCAGTGGCCTCTTTTCCCCGCATGTAAGTCAGCTCGATGCGGTCTCGATAGGGGCTGTAGAGATGCAGCTCATTCCCGACGCTTGGGACTGTCTTGATATGGAGGCCGAGATCCCAGACGAGATAGAGCGGCAGACGCCAGAGATAGGACCCGATCAGCTTGGGACCTTCGAAGAAACCTCCTTCCTGGATGAAGCCCGAATGGTCCCGCAAGTGCTCGACAAAGTCCTCCCGGTCATCAACTAGTCTATTCGGGTCTTTGGTCTCGATCAGATAGCCCAGGTCATCCTCTTGATCCGACCCGAGGTGGGCCGCCATCCAGCCGCCGACGTAGGAACCACCCGAAACTGTGCTGAGATAGTCGATCTCCTTGAGCTTATCCAGCTCTTGCACGGCCTGCAGCACGCCCAGGTGGAACGTGGCGGACCGAATGCCTCCGCCGGAAAAGGCCAGGCCCGTCAGATGCGGGGGAACGGTTGTCCCGCTCGTTTTGGGTTTACCGAGGAGGGTGGCTCTACGATTGGCGATGAACTCGTACTCTTCGTGGTAGTCACTCCATAACCGAGTCGAATCATGGGTGAAGGCACGCTGCCGGATCTCGTAGGTGCGGATCTCGTACTTGACGCAGGCACTGGCTGAAAGCCCACAGAGGAGCAGGACGATTACAATCCATATCCTGCCATTGCGACGGACGTGCACAGGCGTGGGCCTTTACTGATGCAGGTGCTTGAGGGCGGCGGCGCAGAGGATGATCAGGAGACCGGTCCAGAGCGCCACGCGCTGGAAGGGGACCGGCTCCAGGGCCTGCTCCTCTTTCTCCTCGGCTGTCTCCTCCCCGGTTGCCTCCGTCTTGAAGATGACCGTGTAGAGATAGAGGGTGACGATGACGAGCACCAGGAACAACTTGATGAAGAAGACGGTGAGGTATTTCGGGTGATTGGGGACTCCCATCCCGGTCTGGGAGTGCAAGAGCTGGTTGACGTAGTGGAGATTGATTCCCCCGGTGAAGAGGATGATCACCAGGAGGACGCCGACGACACGCTTGTACTGGCGGTAGAACGTGTCGGCGATGGGCTTGATGTATTCCTTAGGGACTGCCTTCCGGAGCCCGGGTGTGACGGCCATGACCAGGAATGCCAAACCGCCGATCCAGATTACGGCCGACGTGAGGTGGAGCCAATGGTTGATGATCGGGATGAGCTGGCCGATGTCGGTGAGGGTGGATTGGAGAGCGTCCAAGTGCGGCCCCGTTAATCGTTAACCGTGAATCGTTAAACGTGACATGCAAGGCTGATTCGAGTAAGTATGCACTGGACTCGCGATTAACGAATGACGATTAACGTTTAACGTCAAAACTTAAAGACGGGAGTCTCGTTCCCGAACCGCTTCTTTCGGAGCTCTTCCATCAGCTCGACGGTGATCACGGGAATACCGTGCTCCCGCGCGTGCCGCTCGACGCCTTTCTTCACCATGGCGCGGAGAAAATAGGGGATCCGGCCCAGCCTGGCTTGCGCGGACTCATCCCAGACTCCGTCGAATTCCTCCGACGTGTTGAACGCCACGCGGACCTTCTCCCCGCCTTTCGGGGTGTAGAGACACCACTGGTCTTCGTCCAGCCAGTCGCCGTGGTCCACATAGGGTCGCGCCCGGCACCCGCCGCAGATCTCGCTATATTCGCAGTCTCCGCACTTGCCCTTCAGGTGGGGATAGCGGAAGGAATCGAAGATGTCGGATTTCTCCCACAGCTCCGCGAAGCTTTTTTCGCGGATATTGCCCGCGGAGAGCGGCATGTAGGGACAGGGCGTCAGTTCGCCGTTCGGCGTCACCCGGGCATAGTTGGTGCCGGCCAGGCACCCGCCGCCCATGTAACCCTGGGCCTTGGTGATCGGAGAATTGGGGTCCTTCTCGTAGGCCAGCCGCTTGAAGTGCGGCGCACAGCGTGCGCGGACCAGCATGTCCTTGTACGTATCCTGGCATGACACCAGGTAGCCCAACACCTCTTCGTACTGCGCGGGCGTGATGTCCGTGAGTTCTTCTCCACGGCCCGTGCAGACCATGAAGAACACGTTCAGCACCTTGGCGCCGAGGCGATGGGCCCACTCGATGACGTCCGGGAGCTCCCGGTAGTTCATCGGTTGGGCGCTGAAATGCACCTGAAACTGGAGGCCGTTCCGCTTGCAGGCGTCGATCCCCGCGACCGCCCCATCCCAGGCACCGGGGAGTCCGCGGAACCGATCGTGTTTCTGCGGATCCAGCGAGTCGATGCTGATCCCGACGCCCATGACGCCGATGTCGACCAGCTCCTTTGCCATCCGGTCGTTGATCAGCATCCCATTGGTGCCGAAGACCACCATGAACCCCTGGGCCACGGCGTGCCGGGCGATGTCGAGAATATCGGGCCGCGTCAGGGGCTCGCCTCCGGTGATCACCAGGAGGCAACCTCGATTGACCTCCGCGATCTGATCGATAAGACGGTAGCATTCCTCGGTGGTCAGCTCGTCCGAGCCGCCGCCGGCCTTGGTCGTCGCATCGAGGTAGCAGTGCGCGCACTTGAGATTGCAGCGTTTGGTGAGGTTCAGCGCGACGAGGAAGGGTTTGAAGTCATCTACGGTGCGGCCGTCCGCCGGCGCCGATGAGGCACCCGGCGCACCGACGAACCGCTGGAACTGCCGGCCGAGGGAATCGAGCTTGCCTGCGAATTGGCTGAGGTCGAGAACGGGAAGGGATTTGCCCATAGTCAAAACCAGTGATGTGTGATGCGTGATGAGTTATGAGTTCGAAGCATCGTGCGTTTTCCTGGCGAACGCACCACACCTCACGCCTTACTCCTCACTGGTGAGAGGAGCTGCCTGTCAGCCGGGCGATGATCTCCTTGAGGTTACCGCTCTTCATGGCCTCTTCCATAGTGCCCTTGGCCTGCTCAATGCCTTGGTTGGCCACCTCAAGGGTGATGGTCGTGGTCGCGACCTTGTCGGCGTGCTTCTGGATCAGGGCCTTGGTGCAGTCACGCATGAACCCCGCCGGGACACGGTCCAGGCGCGCTTGCGCTTCCGGCGTCCAGGTATAGGGGGAGGGAGCGGGAATCTGGCCGCCATTCCCGGCCGCGGTCGCCACGACGGTTTCCGCGGACGGAGCGGTCCCGGTGCCCTTGTTGGCGAAGATGGGGGTGTAGTCCTCTGCGGCCGCCTCTCGGATCATCGGCGCGGCGTACTCGAGCGTGATCGTGGTCATGCCCAGCTTTCTGGCGCTCTTCTCGATCTTGGCCTTGGCGCGCCGGCGCTGGAACCCCGCCGGGACCGCCCGGATGGCGTCCTTCGCGTCCTTCGTCCACTGCATGGGGACATCGTCGTAGGCCAGCTCAGTCTCCAGGGTGCCCTCCGACTTGGCCGCCGCCTCGAAGATGCTCTTGTCCACCTGCTTGAAGCGAGCGCCCTCCGCGCCGCAGACGGGACACTTCACGGGCATGTCACCTTTCCCAATGTACCCGCAGCCGTCGCACACGAAATAGTTCTGGCTCATGCGGTCGAGGTAGGCTTGCGTGCCGGAGCTCACCGCCGGCCCCCTATCCGAAGGCTTCTCCTGGACAATCTCGCTCATCATGCCGCTGAGGGTGGAGCCCATCAGATCCCTGGCCACGGCGTCATCGGCCTGCATCGTGTTGCGGTCGATCCCTGCGGCCGCCAGGCTGCCGCCCAACGCCTTCATCGCCTCCATGGCGCCCTTGGGCAGGATGTGGCCGACCGCGGCGTCGACGACACTGTTGCTGATGATCGTATGACCCTTTTCGATCGCATACCGGTGGATGGCGGTCTTGGCCACGCCGCGGGCAAAGACCGGGATCTTCTCCATTCGAGCGAGCGCCTCCTCGGTCCAGGCAATCGTGTATTCGGCCTGGGTGTCGATGGGCGGCACGTGCTTGCGGTTGGAGATCAGGATATGGCAGGGAGCGGAGCGCAGGAGGTTCTCGGTGTTGCTGCCGATGTCCATGTCGTCATCGCTGTGCACGCCGATGCGTCCGACGATCAACAGCCACGGAGTCTCCTTCCGGACGTACTGGATGACTTTTTCAAAGGCCTTGCCGTCCAGCAGGGTGGTCTTGATGTCCGTGTCCTCCGCCTGCGCCAGCTCACGCGAGATGTCGAGGTGCGATTGGTAGATCTTGGCCAAGCCGCTGTCGATGATCTCCTCGTGGAGCTTCTCCTGCTCCTTGAAGCGGAACACCTTGCCGGCTTCCTCGTTCAGCACACCGGAGATGCTGTGGAAGGCGGCATAGTGGAAGTACGGGTCGAAAGCGGAGATGGCCTCCACCGGCTTGTTCATGGCCTTGCCCAGGGTGAGGCCGGTCATGAGCCCGCCGAACGAATAGGGGCTGCCGTCGACCGCCACTACGATCTTGCCGCCGTTGAACGGCTGCGTGTGCTTGATGATCAGCATGTCGGCCGAGCGCACTCGGCGCACCACCCGCTCGGTGTTGCTGCCGATCACGCTGTCCTTCACCGCGCCAACGCCCAGCGCGCCCATGATGACCAGGTCGTACGCATTCGTGTTGATGTCCTCGGCCAGCACCTTCCAGTTCCGGCCCTCCAGGGACCGGCGTTCGAGCGGCAGGTTGGCCTCCGAACATTTCTTGTCGATGTAATCGAGGTAGGAATCCGTGATGATCTGGAGACCGCGGGTGATCAGGGAGTCGTGGATCTGGCGTTGCCGGTCAAGCTCCTTCTCGTCGTGGTATTCTTCCGGGAGGCCCGCCTCCATCTGCTTGAATCGTTTGTCATGCATCTTGGCGGCATAGACATGGCTGCCCACGATCTTCGACCCAAAGGTCTTGGCCAGATGCACCCCCAGGTCCACCGCCATATTGGAGTAGTCCGAATTATCGACCGGAATATAAATAGTTTTATACATCGACGCCTCCGTCGGACGGACTGGCGTGCGCGTGGACCGGCCTTGCCGGCGACCCCATGCGCGCGAGCCTGCCTCCGCGCCGGGCTTCCCACCGCCCTTCTGGACCGGGAAAATCGTAAGAAAATCGAGACGATTCCGCGATCGGCCAGGGGCTTCAAAGAGGGCGGTATGATAGCACCGCGCCGAAGGCCAAAGCAAGTAGGAAGCGAGGGAGTGAGGGGAGCGAGGTATCTCGGCGAACCGTACCCGCTGGACGAGGGTTCGAGTACTAGCTGGCTGAGGTGACGGCGGGACGCTCCGTCGTGGGTGCGGCGGAGGTTGTTGAGGAAGAGGGGCCCTTTCGTGATCGGAGAATCTCCTCCAGTGTCAGCAGCGCCCGGCGACCGGAATTGTGCTCGACGCCGCGGATCAAGCTGTCGTCAGCGTAGGCTCGGGCAGAGGACTCGGGTCGCAGCGCCCCCGACCAAGGCCGGGGATCCTGGCTGCCATGTTTCTGGTTCCACGCAGCCAGGCACGCTTTGGCGATGAGTTTATTCAGCGGGGCGGGATTATAGAGCAGCTTCCGGATACTATTGGGGGTAAGCATGAGCGGGTTGTAGCCGGCTGATAGATACCCTTCCTCCAGGAGCCGGTGCTCGAGATCGGTGTTGGGCTGGATGCCCAGGAAGAACATGAGCGGGAACACGCGCTCCTCGCCCAGAATCGTCGCCACCGTCTTGTAGGATTCGACGCTCTCCAGGAGCGTCTCCTCGGTTTCCTTCGGGGAGTTCAGCGAGTAGTTCAGGATCACCTTGCCCCGGAACCCTGCCTCAACCAGATAGCGGCATCCGTCGTACAGGCGCTCCAGCTTGAACCCCATGTGCAGGTTGTTAAGCACCTCCTGAGAGCCGGAGGTAATGGCCACCTCCAGATCCCCGACACCCGACCGAACCATCAGTTTCGCCAGGTCGGCGGTGATGAGCGAGGTCCGAATGTAGCCGGACCATTCGATTTCCAGCCCCTCGCGGATGATCCGCTCGAGGATCTCGATGCACTGCGGGTAGGCTTCCTTGCCGGTGATGAACTGGGCATCGGTAAACCAGAAACGCCGCGCACCCCACTGGCGGTAATGCTGGCCAATGTCCCGCACGACCATCTCGGGCGGGCGATACCGCACCCGCTTGCCCTCGATGTAGGGATAGAGACAGAAGGCGCAGTCGTAGGGGCATCCCCGTTTGCTCTGGACCCCGATGCACTCGCCGACATACGCGGGGTGCTGGGGGAAGATCGACGTGAGATAGGGCAGGTCCACGGTCAGCGCGTCTAGCAGGGCCGGTGCGTGCTTCTCTCCTTTCTGGGTTCGACCCCCGTTGCGGTAGATGTACCGCTCGTCCTCCAGGGGTTGACCCTCAATAACCTTGAGGATCGCGTCTTCGCCCTCCCCCAGGATACCAATCGTGCCCTCAGGCAGCTTTTCGATCAGTTGATCCGCAAAGGCTGTGAACGCGCCGCCACCGATCATGATCGTGGCGCCCGGAAACTCCTTGCGGATCAGCCAGGGGTAGGACAAGTTGGCCCGGATGTCCCCGTAGTACCGGTACAGTTGCTTGAGGCCCTGGAACGAGGCGAGCACCCGCTTGAGTGGGTTGCTCGCAAAGTAGAAATTAAAGGCATGCTCCAGCGAGGCGTCGCCCTCATGGGGCGAGAAGATCTGGATGTCCCGCCAGGAGAAGCAGACGAGGTCCGGGCCGAAGGCCGAGGCAGTCTCCCGCAAGGCTTGCGCCCGTTGAGATTGCGGATAGAGCGACAGGTCCAGGATGCGCTGGCGTACCTCCGGCCTTCGCCGGTGGATGAAGTCCGCCAGATAGGTGACCCCGATCGGGTACACCTTCTTGCAGGGCAGGAAGACGTATAAGATAGAGTTCATACTGCTTAGGACTGAGGACTGAGTGCTGAGGACTGAGGTTTTTTGAGATTCGTCTCAGTCCTCATTGCTCAGCACTTTATTTCGTGGCCACGTGGATCGCGACGATGCCGCCGCTCAGGTTCTCATACTCCGCGCGCTGAAAGCCGGCTTTCAGCAGCAGGTCTTTCAACGCTTCCTGGTCGGGGAAGGCCCGGATCGAAGCCGGGAGATAGCGGTACACGCCGGTCCGATCACGCGCCATCCAGGTCCCGATCGTCGGCAACAGGCTGAACGAATACCAGTCGTACAGGCGCAGCAGCCAGGGACGCACGGGCCGCGAGAACTCCAGGCAGACGAAGCGACCCCCCGGCTTGAGTACCCGATAGATTTCAGCAAAAGCGCGCATCAAGTCGCCGACGTTCCGGATACAGAAGCCGGTGGTCACGGCATCGAAGCTCGCCTCCCGGAATCCCAACCGTTCGGCATTGACGCGCCAGCAGGAAATGCGATCCGCGAGGCCTCGTCGCGCGACCTTCCGGCGCCCTTCGCGCAGCATCGCGAGGTTGAGGTCGGCCGCCAGCACGTGGCCACGAGGCCCCATCCGGCGTTCCAGGAGCAGGGCCAGATCGGCCGTGCCGGCTCCGAGGTCAAGAGCTCGACCGGCGACTGCGACCGGCACGCACGCGGCGGCTCGACGTTTCCAACGATGGTGCAACCCGAAACTGAGCAGCGAATTGTTCAGATCGTAGAATCGTGCGATGGCCGTGAACATGGCCTGGACGGCCTGTTCCTTGGCCTGTCCCGGCCAGTCGGGGATGGTCCATACCGGGGGACCGGCGGGAGACGTGGGTGCCGGTCTCTTGGGAAGTGGGTTCATCGGTAGGACCTAGCACTGCCACCGACGCTTTGTCAAGGCAGGTCACTCGGACGGGCCACCCGCATGCCCACGCTGCGTGTGGACTTCTTCCGCCTGCGGGTATAGTGTTCCCGCTCAGTCGTTCACCTCAGGTGGTCACTCCTCGTTCACTCGTTACCGTTCGAGCGAACCGGCTCCGAGAGTGGCCGAGAGGAGGGGTCCAGCCTGGCTGCGCAGGACCCGCCCGAGGTGTTCCGTGGGCACGATGAAAGGAGGACACCATGGTTGGCTCGGAAGTTCTCGAGGTCGGCATCGGCATCGCGTTTGTGTACCTGCTCTTGAGCCTGATGTGCACGATCCTGAACGAGTGGGTGTCCGGGTTCATGGCTATGCGATCCCAGAATCTGGAGGCCGGGATCCGGCACCTGCTGAGTGACCCGGAGGGCAAAGGTCTCGCGAAGCAATTCTATGAGCATCCCTTGATCAAGGGGCTGTCCAAGCCCGGCAAACGGCCCTCCTATGTTCCCTCGCGTCTGTTCGCCCTGGCCCTGCTGGACCTTGTCGCGCCGGTGGATCGAGCCGCCGGACCCAAGGCGTTCACCAAGGCCCGGCAGACGGTGGCCGCGCTTCCCGACGTGGGGCTTCAGAAAGTCCTGCTCACCTGTCTTGACGAGGCGGGAAACGATCTCAAAGTGGCGCGGGAGAACGTGGAGCGCTGGTTTAATGATGCGATGGATCGTGTCTCCGGCTGGTACAGGCGGAAGACTCAACTGATTGTGCTGGGCCTGGCCCTCCTGGTCAGCCTGGTGGTCAACGCCGACACGATCATGATTGCGAATAGCTTGTCGCGCGATGCCGTGTTGCGCGCGGCGATTGTCGCCGCGGCCCAGGAGACGGCCAAGGAACCTCCGCCTGAGATCGACGAAGCTGTCAGTGCTGAAGGTGCGACGCTGCCGCGCCCAATGGCGTCCGATGCTCCCTTGACCAGGATCACACAGCTTCGGGACGAGCTGCAGCAACTCCAACTCCCGATCGGCTGGTCCCGGACAGATGGTGATCCGCGTCGGGTCCCAGATCCACGCGACATTCAAGGGTGGTTCATGAAAGTCCTGGGTCTGTTGTTCACGACAATGGCGGTGTCTCTGGGCGCCCCGTTCTGGTTCGACACGCTGAGCAAGCTGATCAATATTCGGGCGGCCGGCAAGCCACCGGTTGAGCCGTCCAAGGCCTAGGGAGCGTCTTGGCGCGTCATGCACGGGGGGTATGCGAGTATACTCTTTGGGATCTCGATATGGAGACTCCGCGGGACGGCAAGCCCTAGTTGACGCCTCAATAGGGGAATCACGATGGGCGAAACACGCGTTGACTTGCTCCATCTCCTCGAGGACCTGCGCGATGCCTATCCCGGCGCCCTCGAGGAAACGATCCTCACCGAGATCGTGGCCAACTCGCTCGATTCCGGTGCGACCAGCATTGCCTTCACGATGGACACTGCGCAGGCGACCTTCGCCGTGGTGGACAACGGGTCCGGCATGCAACGGCGCGACCTGATCCGGTATCACGACCTGGCAACCAGCACCAAGACGAGAGGAGAAGGGATCGGCTTTGCCGGCGTCGGCATCAAACTCGGGCTCCTCGCCAGCGAGGAGGTCGTAACCGAGACCCGACGGGGCAAGACGCACGTCGCCACCCGGTGGGCCCTGACTTCCCGGCACCGGGCTCCCTGGCGATGGATGCCGCCGCCCGGGCTCGTGGCCGAACAGGGCACCGGCGTCCGGCTCAAGCTCCAGAATGCGTTGTCTCCCCTCTTGGATGAAGGGTTCGTCGAGGGCACGCTCCGGCGCCAGTATCAACCTCTGCTCGATCACGCGTTCGACGAGATCCTGTCGGCGCAGTATCCCTCGGGTGTCAGGTTTGAGGTCAACGGTCGCCTGTTGGACAGAGAGGGCCGCCGCAGACCGGAGGCGGCGTGGTTGGCGGTGTACCTGGCGCGCAAGCGGAAACCGGCCTCCGTCGGGTACCTGATGCGGACGGGTTCTGTATTGCCTGAGGAGCAGCGCGGCGTGGCGATCAGCACGCTAGGGAAAGTGATCAAGCGAGGGTGGGACTGGCTCGGCATCACGTCGTCGGCGCCCGATCGTGTGGGCGGACTCATCGAGGCACCGGCCCTGGCGGCTGCGCTCACGCTCAACAAGGGTGATTTCGTACGAGTGGGAGGGCGTGGAAGCCTCTACTTGGGGTACCGCAAGGCGATCCAAGAAGCCGTCTCCAGACAACTCGAGGCCTGGGGCGATGCGCGGGAACCGACCGACGAGGCGCGTCGCCGCTCGGTCCGCCCGCTGGAACGGGATCTGGAACACGTGCTGGTGGACCTCGCGGAGGAGTTTCCCTTGCTGGCCTCGCTGGTGGAACGGCGGGAGGGAGGCCAGAAGCGGCTGCCCATCGGGCGAGAGGACAGCACCGCGCACGGACAGGCATTGGTGAACCCGGCCGTCAGGCAGCGAGCCGAAGGAGGTGGAGGGGAGGGGGAGGAGTCTGAGCAGGCTCAAGAGCCCGAAGAACTCCGAGCTGAGGGAGACCAGTCCGCAACCGGACCGGAGCGTGAGCCAGAGCCTCTCCCGGGCGGAGCCGTTCTTCCGGGCATAAGCGGCAAGCCGCGCCCCTTGCACTACGGGCTGAGCATTCGGTTTGAGAGGGCGCCTGACGATCCGGAGCTGGGCCACCTGGTGGAATCCACGGTCGTGGTCAACGAAGCCCACCCCGCCTATCGCCGCGCTGCTGCGTCCCGCTCCGAGGGCTACCACATCGCTCTGGCCGTCGCGCTGGCCTTGTCCCGGCTGGCGGTCGAGCCCGCCAAGGAGCACGAGTTCGTCACAGCCTTTTTCGCCCGGTGGGGCGCAGCGTTGCAGCAACCGACGGACGGGAAACGCCGGAAGAGATAGCGTCTACTTTCGCCACTCGCCTAGCGGTTGACTCATAACTTGACTGATACTTGACTTATTCCTGCGCTACGAAATGTCCGGGAATCTCCCCGATTTCCATAGAAGAGCGCAGCCTGCGTTGTGAGCGGCGATCAAGAGGAGTATACTGTGCCTTGTTTCGACAGTCGAGCTACTTGACCCTCTGCTTGGAGGATTAAGAAATGGAAAACGTGGTGAAAGGATCACTGGGCCTTGGCACGTTGATCGTGAATACGCTTCGGGAATACGGCACGATCCCGGTTGATTTCCTGGCCAAGGTGCTTGGGCGGCGGACGCCCGAGATTCTGGATTACCTTCAAATACTTGAGAAGGAAGGGGTCATCCAGAGGGAGGGCGAACAGGTGAGTCTCTCCTCGAAAAAGGCCGCCAAATAATCGCCGTAATGATGGTGATGTTTCCCTGCCCATGCCCTCTGAGTCCATGACTCACTACGGGCCGCCGCTCCTGGCCTTTGGTCTCGCCACCCTGATTGCTTCGCTGGAGCTCATCACGTCCAAGTACCCTCGGACGTATTTCCTGTTGCGGCGGTCATGGGCGCTCTACACCTACGCGCTCATCTATGGTCTCATTGGCTTCGGGGTAATGCTGGGACTCCGCCTGCTTCTGCAGGCTGGCGTCGTGAAACTCGAAGGTCTGGGTCTCTCGAGCCCTTGGGTGCAGTCTCTTACGATTGGCGTCAGTATCAAGGCCTTCTTACACATCCGTCTCTATAGCGTGGGCGTGGGCGCCCAGTCGTTTCCAGTTGGGATAGAAACCATTGTGCAGATCTTCGAGCCTTGGCTGTTGCGGACGATTGAGCTCGATCATTACAGCGCCGGCAGGGAATTCATCGGGCCCAGGGTGGACAAATTCAGCGATCTGAACGCGGTGAAGGCGAGCATTACCGCCAATATACCGGGAACATTCTCCAACGAGGAACGCGCTGGGTTCCTCGTTGGTGTGGGGAAAGCGACGACCGTGACTGAGGCAATGGAATTGTATCTCGGCTTTCTTGGCAAACGAAACTTTGATCGCGTCTTCCCTACTTAGCAAACCCTCCTGAACGTCGGCTTCCACTTTATTCCCGTTGTGCCATGACAGATGCCGGCCGGCTTGTGTTGCGAGCGAGCCGTTTCCTCGTGGGAGCTTTTCCCTTGTGGCGGCTACGCCGGTCGGTGGACCCTCCCCGCTGTGGTATAATTCCGCCTCGATGAGTCGCGCGATCGTCATCCGCGGAGCGCGGGAGCACAACCTCAAGAATCTCGACGTGGAGATTCCACGGGACCGGCTCGTGGTCATCACAGGTCTGAGCGGGTCGGGCAAGTCCTCCCTCGCCTTTGACACCATCTACGCCGAGGGCCAGCGCCGCTACGTCGAGTCACTCTCCGCCTACGCGCGGCAGTTCCTCGAGCAGATGGGGAAGCCAGACGTGGACTCGATCGAAGGGCTCTCGCCGGCCATTTCCATCGAGCAGAAGAGCACCAGCCACAACCCGCGCTCAACAGTCGGGACTGTTACTGAGATCTACGATTATCTCCGTCTGCTGTTCGCTCGGGTCGGCCATCCGTTCTGCTACAACTGCGGCGAGGAGATCACGGCGCAAACGGTCCAGCAGATGGTGGATGTGATCCGCGCCCTCCCGGAGGGAACCAAGTTTCAGGTGCTCGCGCCGCTCGTGCGGGGACGCAAGGGCGAGTACCGCAAGGAACTGCTCGAGATGCGGCGCGCCGGCTACGTCCGCGCTCGGATTGACGGCCAGATCGTGGACCTCGGCGAAGACATCACGCTGGATAAGCAACGGAAGCACACGATTGAGATCGTCGTGGACCGTCTGGTCATGAAGCCTGCCGATGCCCTGGCGCGTCGACTGGCGGATGCACTCGAGACCTCACTGAAGCTGGCCAGCGGCCTGGTCGGCGTGCTGACGGAAGACGGTCACACCGCGCTGTATAGCGAAAAGCTCGCCTGCATCAAGTGTGGTCTGAGTTATCCGGAGATTACTCCACGCGTCTTCTCCTTCAACAGCCCGCATGGGGCCTGTCCCGCCTGCGACGGGATCGGTTATGCGGTGGCACCGGGTTGCCCGCTGGAGGACATGGAGGAGGATTTCACGCTCCTGGAGCTCTGTCCGGCCTGCAAGGGCGCACGGCTCAAACCCGAGAGCCTCTCGGTGAAAGTCGGGCGGCGGTCCATCGCCGAGGTGACGGAACTGTCGGTCCGCGGCGCGGCGGACTTTTTCGGGTCGCTCAAGCTGACCGAGCGGGAAACCTTTATTGCGCAGCGCATCCTGAAGGAAATCCGGGAGCGCCTCGGATTTCTGGTCAACGTCGGACTGGATTACCTCACGCTGGACCGAGCGGCGGCCACGCTCTCGGGCGGGGAGGGGCAGCGCATCCGCCTGGCCACCCAGATCGGCTCCGGCCTGGTCGGGGTGCTCTATATCCTGGATGAGCCTTCCATCGGCCTGCACCAGCGGGACAACCGGCGATTGCTCCAGACCCTGCTCCGGCTGCGCGACATGGGCAACACGGTCGTGGTGGTGGAGCACGACGCCGAGACGATGCTCGCGGCAGACCACATCCTGGACCTGGGGCCGGGAGCCGGCGCACACGGAGGCCGGATCATCGCGCAGGGCACGCCGGCGGAGATCAAGGCCCACCCGGCCTCGCTCACCGGCCAATACCTCCGCGGCGACATGACCGTCACGCTCCCCAAGCGAAGTCGCAAGCTGAAGGCCTACCTGACGATCGTGGCGGCCCGCAAATACAACTTGAAGGGCATCACCGCCCGCATCCCGCTCGGGCTGTTCACCTGCGTGACCGGCGTATCCGGATCCGGCAAGAGCACGCTGGTACTGGAAGTGCTATTCCATTCGCTTTCCCAACTTCTGTACCAGAAGAAGCCCAAGATCGACGGCTGTAAGGAGCTCCAGGGCGTGGAGGCCCTGGATAAAGTGATCGATATCGATCAGTCACCGATCGGGCGAACGCCTCGTTCGAACCCGGCTACCTACACCGGGCTGTTTACGTTCATCCGGGATCTGTTCTCGAACCTGCCCGAATCGCGCGTGCGGGGATACAAGCCGGGGCGGTACAGCTTCAATGTCAAAGGCGGGCGCTGCGAGGCGTGCGAGGGGGACGGCCTGATCAAGATCGAGATGCACTTCTTGCCCGACATCTACGTGACCTGCGAGGTCTGCAAGGGTCAGCGCTATAACCGGGAGACGCTGGAGATTGAGTACAAAGGGCGCAGCATCGCCGACATCTTGAACATGACAGTCGAGGAAGCCCTGGAGTTCTTCCAGCATATTCCGCTGATCAAGGCCAAGCTCCAGACCTTGTTCGATGTGGGCCTGCACTACATCAAGCTCGGGCAGTCGGCGACGACGCTCTCGGGTGGAGAAGCCCAGCGGGTGAAGCTGTCGCGGGAGCTGTCTAAACGGGCGACCGGACGGACGCTGTACATTCTCGATGAGCCCACCACCGGGCTGCATTTCGCCGACATTCAGCGGCTGCTGGACGTGCTGCATCGTCTGGTGGAGGCGGGGAACACGGTCGTCGTCATCGAGCACAATCTGGACGTCGTGAAGAACGCGGATTGGATCATTGATCTGGGACCGGAAGGGGGAGACCACGGAGGGGAGATCGTGGCGGAGGGGACGCCGGGGGAGGTGGCGCGGGTGAAGAGGTCGTACACGGGACAAGTCCTGAAAGAAGCGGGCATCGGATGACGGGTGAGCGGCCGCCGAGGCGGTGGACTCGCTCCGGCGCGGGCTCGCCTCGCTGCTGTAGCTACCGGCGAAACGGCTGCGGCGCCCCCCATCCCCCAATCTGAATTGGGGGTTCTCCGATCCGGGCCTGCCCGATTTTCTCGGCCATGCCCGGTCGGGCCTCACTCATTTCGCCGGCACGCACATCAGCATGGCTCGCCCGCAATGTCGCGTGTGCCACCGCCTCGGCGGCCTGCGCCGCCATTCCACGATAGCAATTACGACCAAGAGGGCGAGAGGGTGTCGGCGAGAAGGCGCCGATGGCCTTCTCGCCGAGGAGCCGCTCGCCCCAAGGTCATTCGCAGTATCGCCTCGGCGCCGCCTCCTACTACATCCACAAAATTGAGGCACTTCTGGAAGAATACTAGTCAGGCGAATCAGGGTAGCTTATACTGCAAGTGGACCAGACGGAGGGACTTATACCTGAAATAGGTAGTCCAAGGACTAGGAGGTTGCGGGGGTGAGATGTCGAAGGCAGAGCGCATCAAAGAGGAAATAGGTTGGCTTAAACTAGTCTTCGGCATCCTCGTCGCCATTGACGTCTCCTTGGTAGCTTGGTTGGCTCAGAACCACGGTACGTCTGATCGAACGCTGGTGTTGTCAGGTCTTGTTGCGGTTGTTGTCGTTACCGTCGCGGTTGTATGGGTCAATCGCAGCGCCATGCAGCGCTTCAAACAGTTGGAGGAGCTATAATGGTTTGGGTCGCAGTAGCCGCCCTTGTCATATTTCTTCTTGGCCTGGGCATCGTTGTGCGAGATGTGGTGGCTCATCGTCACTAGGTCTTACTAGTGGGGCCTAAGCCCCTAGTTTTGATCCTTCGCTAGATCGCGCGGTCTGAGGCCGCCCGCCCTTTGCCCATTCCTTCGATCCAAGATCGGACTCCGCAACTCAGGGAGGGGGAGCGTGTCAGCTCACCGCCTCGGCGGCCGATGCAGCCACCCCCGGATATATTCTACGACCGGGAGGGGAGGAGAGTGTCGGCGAGAAGGCGCCGCTGGCCTTCTCGCCGAGGACCTCGCAGTCTGAATAGCGAGATGCCTCTACGGGAGGACTGGAAAAATGATGCAATGGATTATCGGATTGTTCTTCTCCCTCGTCGTTGGCGGCATTGTCACTTGGCTGTTTCTTAGATTTCTTCGGAACTTGCTCGGGAAACAAAATAAGGTACTAATTTTCACAGACGGAAAAGAGGTTCCTGCGTGGCTCACAGGTGCGGTCGAGAGGCTGTTCTTCACTGTCCTCGTTGGTCTAGAGGTTTCGGGAGCTCCAACGGCCATGATTGGGTGGCTTGCACTGAAACTGGCCACAAACTGGAACCACCCTGATTGGAAAGATAAGCCTGGCGCGAGAGCATTCGCTTTTTCTGCGTTACTCGCGGGTTTAGTCTCAATGTTGTTTGCATTGCTCGGGGGCTTAGTGTGTGCAAGGAAACTGTCGCTGGGCATATAACTTGTTGCTTGTGCGGACGTGCCATAAGGGATGCAGCAGAAGGGCCCAAGGCCTGACTTGGACCATTGACGGAGTCAGGCGGGATCAAGTCTCGAACACTGACAGCTCACAATCATGAGAGACTGCGAAGGGCCAAGCCCCAGCGAGGGACCATGAGAGTCTATGGGTACAAGAAAAAGGAACTCTCACCGAAGGGTCTGTTTGAGATGCGAGAGGTCACGTTCGTGGCTTCTGCAGCGACCCTCCGTGAGCTAGCTGGGTTTTTCGCCAGGCGCCAGATGAGCTTGAGAGAAATCGCGCTCGGTTCGACCACCTTCACGCCGAGACTACCTTTCAGTCCTGGAATGACAAGTGGCCTCAGGTGATTGTGTCCAAATGACAAACTGCTTGCTAAACAGCCCGTTCACCGGACATGCATAGAAGACGTGTCAAGAGATGAAAAGGTGTCAGGAACCTTTAGACCGGCACAGCGTGCGGGGCGGCCCTCCATGGTCGTCCCATCAAGCCAGATCATAGCCACCAGGTTGACTCGCTCGCAATAAGGTTCCTGCCACCTTTGTCTCGTCCTCATGCTAGCAATCGCGGGATGCATCAATCCAGAGTTTCGACGGCACTATGAAGCCGGAGCCGCCGCCGCGGATGCCGGCCAATTTGACAAAGCAATCCCTGAGTTAGAAGCGGCGGTGGCAATTAACCCCAATGGGAGTTCCCTCGCCCGGCACAAACTAGCCTACGCATATGACAGTGTGGGAAGGCGGAGAGATGCGTGGGTCGCGATGCGAAAAGCGGTCACCATTAACCCGATGAGTGCTGAGCGGAGACAGGGATTCTATGCACTCTGGAAGGGAATGAAGCAGGGCCTCAGTCCGGGAGCTTCTCCAATGGACGTTCGACGCCATCTGGGGGACCCTGACGTTGAAGCGTCGGGCAAGGGCCATGCCCTCTGGACCTACGGTCTGGTCTCCCCTGAATTCCAGGACGAGAAACTCTCCGCAATCAAGGAATAGGAAGCGGAGACAGGGAGGACCAGGTGGGCAGGACGCGGCTCAGGCCTGGGCGGGAGGCCCCAGACGGCCGGCGGAGAGACGAGCCCGCGCAGTCAACGCTCTGGACCCGAGAGGGGCTGATGAGCCACTCGCAGAAAATCCCGCTCGCTTTCGGCGAGCATAGGGCGCCAGACCTCAGGCTGGTGATTGCATGGGACCCTAAACTGCTCCACCAGCAACCTGATGACGGCCTCGATTGAAACCCGCCCGGTGGGAAAATGGAGCTTGCCAAGAGGGGTCCCGCCGAAGGTTTCCGCTTCGACCAGGCTGCCGCGGATCTGAAGGTGGGCTGCAGGGAAGGCGTGCGGTGGGTTCCTCAGGTAGTCATATCGGAAAATCCAATGGTCTCCGTCGAGGTCGAGCTGGTACTGGAAGCTCGTCTCCTCGACCTTGAGAAAGTTCGGCGTCGTTGCTGGATCCAGGTACAGTTTCGCGGAAACACGAAGGTAGCGTCCGTCACTCAAGCGTAACGGGTCTCGTGGACTCCGTCCTCCCAAGGTCGCCTTTGTAGAGCTGTGTGACAGTCTGATGAGTTTGAGCGTCTCACCCTGAGCCAGGATCGTAATCTTGAGAAGAAGGTTCGTGAGCTCGCGGAAGGCGGGAAGCGCGTCTGTCCCGCCGGAGCGGATCACTTGATTCAGCCGGCGGATTTCTCCAAGAAGGAAGTCTGAATCAGGCGGGGGCAAACAGCGGATCGTCCTCGGGAAGCAAGCCGGCTAGCGCGAGCAAGTCAGCCACTTCGCCGGGCTCCTCCAGTCGTCCTTCTCGATAGGCGCGAAGTAGGTCCCGGGCTGGCATGCCTCTCCGGCGATTGGATTCCTGTTCGAGGCGTGCAACTACCTCCTCCCTACTCAACTCAACAATTGAGTCATGTTCAATCATGCGAGTTCTCTTCTTTGCCTTCGAAAGTTGCCTGCTAATGACTCTCAAATTACAACATTAGGATGAAAATAACAATCTCCTTCGGTCAATGGGGGGTCTGGAGGGCCATAGTGGGTGCTGGAGCCAGGCAGGAAGGGGCCGCAGCGGGAGGAGAGTCACGTCGTGACTCTGACACTTGACGGAGATGGGTAAGATCAGGTAGGCAGGACGCGGATCCGGCGTGGGCTAGAGTCCCGAGCCAGCCAACGGTGGGATGGAGCCAGCCACCCAACGCTCCGGAACTGCCGGGGGTTGATGGGGACGGATGGCGGGGCGACCCGCCTTCTTGCACATATGCCTGCGTCGATCTTTGAGGCAGTCGAGTTCGTTGATTGGTTGCGGGCCGGAGTTGCGGGATGGCGCTATCTGTTTTCAAGCTCCTTCCGAGCCGAGACGCACGCTCGATGGAGGCAGGAGACCCCGCTCTGGGTGCTCTCGGATATTCTCTGTGGAGTCGCCGGCATCGCCTTCACTTTAGTAATTGTGTATCTTGTCATCAGCTTGTTCTCCGGTTGGGATTGGATTCAGAGGCTGGGTGGCGACCATGTCGAGGCGGTGACTATGGTGGAAGTGGGGCGGGGTCAGGTCGCGAACAGAGTGGTCCGATCCTATAGATTACTCTTATACCTTGTTTAGCACGGCCTGGCCGCAGTTGACTCAATGGTTAGGCAGGTAGAATCGTGATCTTCCCGACCGCTCTCGACAGCTTGGTCAACGGCGCCAAACAACTCACGTCGCTCCGATTCTTCAGCCGTGGCGAGCCGTTGCGAAGCGCGTGGCAAGTGATCGGGTGGTGGGAGGCTCGCCGTGTGCCCTACAATCTGATAGTCGGAGCGACGGGCGTCGTGACATGCGCCATCATTCTCGTCACCTCCCTTGTAGCTGAAACCTACCTCGGCGAGCCTATCGGAATGCCAGATCCGCCGATCTTTGCAGTATTTGCCGTGTTGTTCTATGCCATCATGGCCAACTTGTGCTTTACGGGAGGCTGGGTAGTGGAGATTGTGGTGACGCGGGTTTGGGGAGAGGAGGCTCAATCCTTTGGCCCCATCTCATTTACCCTGGGTCTGGTGTTTTCAGTAGCTCTGACCCTTGCCCCAGCTATCTTGGTAGTGGGCGCCATGGTGCTCCGGATGGCATTTCACGTGGCCAGCACGGCTCTGAGGTAATCCATTATTCGACATGCGTGGATCGAGTCACGGGAATCGAATCACAGGGATCGGGCCAGGGATGGTGAAGCAATTCTATCGGTTGTGCGGAGACGTCCGCGATGATGCCTACGGCTTCCTCCTGCGGACACTTGTTGAGGCGGGTGGCACCTTCGGACTCGTATGGCGAGATCAGCTGAAGGCTTCCGATAGCGCGATCGCCGTACGGTCCGCTCTGCGCCCCCTTGAGGTTCAACATCGGAAGACCGACCGTTGGCCGGGAACCGAACTGATTGGCCATCGTGCTCTGGTCATCATCTATCGTAGTGATCCAGCCGCCCTCGAGGTTCTGCGGCGGCCACGGTCCCTCTTCAGATGGCTTGCACCGGAATACCCCGAAGACTTGTGGTTCGCGTCAAGCTCGGGCGAGCTGTTGCTCGCCACAGTCGCCCACGAGAGCATGGGCTGGATCTTCAGTCCGGCTCTTGCGCAAACAATTGGACAGCGGATTACACTCGCATTGGAGTCGAGGAGGCCTGGCGATGAGCAGTACTTTGAACTCACGGTCTAGCAGTGCTCCGAAGCCAGGGCTCTACAGCTTACACAGGAGGTCATGATGACCACGACCAGCCGGCCACCCCTTCCGCCGTTTACCCGGGAAACCGCTGCGCAGAAGGTTCGCATGGCGGAAGATGCGTGGAACACGCGCGACCCGGAGCGGGTGTCCTTGGCCTATACCATCGACAGCACGTGGCGCAATCGGGCTGAGTTCTTTTCGGGGCGCGAGGCCATCGTGCAGTTTCTCACGCGCAAATGGGCGAAGGAGCTCGACTACCGCCTCATCAAGGAGTTGTGGGCGTTCCACGAGGCGCGCATTGCGGTGCGCTTTGCCTATGAGTGGCACGATGATTCCGGCCACTGGTTTCGCTCCTACGGGAACGAAAACTGGGAGTTCGACGAGCATGGCCTCATGCGGCGCCGCATCGCCAGCATCAATGACCTCCCGATCGAGGAATCGGAGCGGAAGTATCGGTGGCCGTTAGGTCGCCGTCCCGACGATCACGCGGGATTGTCCGACTTGGGTCTGTGACGTTCTGCGCCTGTGACCGGATTGAGTGCTGCACGCCTGCCCGATGAGGCTTCGCCGTGGGGGGCATGAGGGGCGCGGTGACACCCTACTCGTGACGGCGGGGGCAGGAGCGCTCAGGAGGGATAGAAGCAGCTGATCACGCAATGAGGTGTCAGCCAGACTGTGATACCTTCGACGGCCAGGCCGCAACGGACTCGATATTCAGACGGTCAAGGAGACTGGCTTTGGCACGGTTCGGCGGGAACGAGTTCACTGGGTTCTCGGTGCCCCTCATGTTCGAAGGACGGTACTTTATCCTCGAGCCAGGCGACCCACCATTGGTTACCGTCTTCGTAGAGAGGGAAGGCCAGCCGGTTTTCGAGGTGATGAAGAACCGCCCCGTGGCGAACCTCCTGACGCAGGTCAGCATGAACGCAACAGGTGTGGTGACAGTCTCGGAAAAGGTGTCGGGCAGGTTTCTGTACAAGATTCGTCCTGGCTCGGACACGAGCGTGGCGTTCGGAAAGCTCGGTGGCGGTGAGATCTCGGCTCGGATCACGGACCGCTCGATTCAAGCCGGCGACACGATGATTCAGAACAGCGCCTTCAGCGGAGAGATGACCGGCCTGGTGGTTGACGCAACCGGCTCGATCGGGATCGGTGCGAAACTTCCACCACTGGTTCGCTCTTGGCTATCTAGTCAGTAAGTCATCTGGCCTTGCGCAGGAGCGGAGTGGAAGCTGGGGTTGTCTGCGCCAGCTGATGCAGTTTCGCAGCTCGTGCGGGAACCTACTTCAACGAGGTTTTAATCAACCGTCTGTCCTGTCCGGAACCTTGACGCAGGCCTGAAGGGATCAGCCCCATGGTCTGCCACGGGAAGGACAACCCGAAGAGGTGCGTGATGAAGGTGAGATCAAAAGACGAGGCGGTAGGCGATGTAGACGACGATGAGGATCCCCAGTACTTTCAGCTTCTGCTTCTCTGAGTTCGTCATGGCTCTCTCCTCCTAAGCTTCAACATTTTTTACATTACAACCAAGTCCTCAACCCGTCAAGAGATATCCGCCGACATGACGGTTGTGACCATCCGTTCAACGCGACCCAACTCCGCCATGGGTATCGTGGACCAGTCCACCTTGCAATCGGTTGAGCTGCTTCTTACAATGACCGCCTAGGATCGCTCCTGGCGCAGTGAGAGTGAGCCAATATGCCGACGAAAGCTAAACTGCCCGCGAAGGACCAGGCAGCCACCAAAGACTTCGAGAAACTCGGTGCGTTCTATCTAGGCAGACCCTATGATCTGGCGAAGAAGAAGGCCAAGCCAGGGTGGCTGCTGTATGATTCGAAGGATTTGGTGACCCATGCCGTCTGTGTCGGGATGACCGGAAGCGGGAAGACCGGTCTCTGCCTGGGACTGCTGGAAGAGGCGGCGATCGACGGCATCCCGGCCATTGTGATTGACCCCAAGGGCGACCTCGGGAATCTCCTCCTGACCTTCCCGGCGCTGCGTGGTGAGGATTTCGAACCATGGATCAATGAGGACGACGCTCGTAAGAAAGGCCTCTCGCCGACGGCGTACGCCACGCAGCAGGCGGAACTGTGGAAGAAGGGGCTGGCGGAATGGGGGCAGGATGGACAGCGCATCAAGCGATTGCGGGAGGCGGCTGAGTTCACGATCTACACGCCGGGGAGCAACGCCGGGCTGCCAGTCTCGATCCTCAAGTCGTTTGCCGCGCCGACGGGCCCCGTGGCTGACGATGCCGAGTTGTTGCGGGAGCGGATCAGCACCACCACGACCAGCCTCTTGAGTCTCCTGGGTGTCGAGGCCGATCCCATTCAAAGCCGCGAGCATATCTTGATTGCGACGATCCTGGACTCCGCCTGGAAGCAGGGGAGGGACCTGGATGTTGCCGCGCTGATCCAGCAGATCCAGTCCCCGCCCGTGGCCAAAGTCGGCGTCTTGGACGTCGACTCGTTCTTCCCCGCGAAGGAGCGGTTCGCCTTGTCCATGAAGCTGAACAACTTGCTAGCCGCGCCGGGGTTTTCGGCCTGGATGGAGGGCGAGGCCCTGGAGCTGGATCGGCTGCTCCATACTCCAGTCGGCAAGCCGCGGATCGCCATCTTCTCGATTGCGCACCTGAACGACGCCGAGCGCATGTTCTTTGTCTCGCTCTTGCTGAACCAGACACTGGGCTGGATCCGCGCCCAGTCCGGGACTACCAGCCTGCGTGCGATCATTTATATGGATGAGATCTTCGGCTACTTCCCGCCGGTCGCCAACCCGCCGTCGAAGGCCCCGCTGCTCACGATCCTGAAGCAAGCCCGCGCCTTCGGGGTGGGGGTAGTCCTGGCCACGCAGAACCCGGTGGACCTGGATTACAAGGGTTTGGCCAATACGGGGACTTGGTTCATCGGCCGGTTGCAAACCGAGCGCGACAAGGCCCGTGTCCTGGAAGGACTGGAGGGAGCCTCCGCCAGCACAGGGAAGAAGTTCGATCGGCAGGGCATGGAGCAGCTCCTGGCCGGGTTGGGCAGCCGAATCTTCCTCCTCAATAACGTCCATGAGGATGCGCCGGAAGTTTTCGAGACGCGGTGGACGTTATCGTACCTGCGCGGACCACTGACGCGGAATCAAATTAAAATTTTAACTGAACTGGTGAGAGGCGCGAGGCCCGAGGCATCTTCCAGGACTGAGGGCCGAGTGCTGAGGACTGAGCCTCGATCTTCACCACTCAGTCCTCAGTCCTCAGTCCTCGGGGCTCGGCCTATACTGCCGCCCGACGTGCCGCAGTATTTTATCCCGGTCCGTGGCGCTCAGCCCGGCGGAGCCACCTTGATCTACCAGCCGAAGGTGCTCGGGTCGGCCCAGATCCGAGTCTCCGACGCCAGGAAGGGGCTCGATGTGACGCAGGAGATGACGCTGCTGACGCCCATCACCGGTGGAGCGGTCCCAGTCGATTGGGACCAGGCGGCTGATGCGAACCTTGCCGTCTCCGATCTGGAGGGTAGTCCGGGGGATGGTGCGCAGTTCACCGAGCCGCCGGCTGTGGCCGGCAAGGCCAAGAGCTACGAGGCCTGGAGCAAGGACTTCGCGGGCTGGCTCTATCGGAACCAGAAGGTGGAGTTCTTGAAGAGTCCGAGCCTCAACGAACTCTCCAAGCCGGGAGAATCGGAGCGGGAGTTTCGCCTCAGGCTCCAGCAGGCGGCGCGTGAAGAGCGCGACCAGGCCGTCGAACGCCTCCGGCAAAAGTACGCGCCCAAACTCGCTTCGCTCCAGGAACGCAAGAGACGGGCGGAGCAGGCGGTGGCGAGAGAAGCCGAGCAGGCCAAACAAAGCGGGATTCAGACGGCCATCTCGGTTGGCGCCACCCTCTTGGATGCCATCGTCGGCCGGAAGACCCTCAAGGCTTCCACGATCGGCCGTGCCACGACCGCGATCCGAGGAGCCGGGCGTGCCATCAAGGAGACCAAGGATGTCGGGCTGGCCAAAGAGAACGTGTCGGCGATTGACCGCCAGATGGCGGAGCTCGAGGCTCAACTCAAGTCCGAAACCGAGGCACTGACGGCCAGCGGCGACCTCGCAAGCGAGCGTCTGGAGACAATCGCGTTCAAGCCCACCAAGGCGAATATTTCGGTCAAGCTGGTGGCGCTCGCCTGGGCGCCGGTGTGGCGGGATCGCAGCGGGACCATGACGACAGCCTGGCCGTAGACGCACTGGTTTCCGCCGTAACTGAGGTGCAGTTGGAACAGAAAGATTCCCGATCGGTGTCAACCGGACCGGCCAGATTGATTCGTGCGGCATAGAGCCGTAGGCTTGCGGCATCCCCGCCCCCTCCTGAATTGAGGACGTAAGGAGTCGATCCCCATGAGGGTCAATAGAAGATATCCCCACCTGACCGTCTTCGCCTTGACGCTGCTGATCTTTGCGGGTGGTTGTGCGTTGTTCTCCGACAGGCGTGGACCGTACGGTCCCCAGGACCCGGAGACCAATGTGCCCAAGACATCGCTCCCGAAGCCACTGGGGAAATCGGATATCAAGTCATTGCAATTGTCAGGGAAGGCGGAAGAGGGGCACGCGAGACCCAAAGTGGGCGCCAGCCCCACGGCGCCATCCGTCAGCGCGTCGACCACGGTCACCGCCGCCCTGTCCCCCGAAGAAGAAGATGAGCTGCAGAAGGCGGCCGCGAAAGATCCACGCGTGATCGAGCTCCTTGGCCAGCGGTACTTCTTCATTGAAGGCCATCCCTTCGACGAGCACAGGCGGAAGGGAAAAGAATGCTGCGCGCCCGCGCCGAGCCAAGTCCGGTTGACCTTTTACAGTTACTCGAACAAGGTGGCGGTCGAGGTGCGCATGAAGGACAAGGCTGTCGTCAGCGCGACGCGCCGGGAAGGCTACATGCCGCCGGAAGGTGAGCAGGAAGTGAAGGAGGCGGCCGAACTGGCCGGGAAAGACAGCAGGATCAAGGATCAGGTCCAGGGACTCGAGGCTCACGCGCTGCTCTGGGAGCCTGAAGGGGGGTTGCTGCCCTCGATACTTGGTGAAGGTTGGTCCGGGTTCTTCAATGATCCCGGTTACGGGCGTCGAGTCTTCCTGGTCACGTTTGAACGAGGCAAGTCCGGCAAACCTCTGTTTTGGGCGATCGTTGACGTGGGCGAACAGAAGGTGCTCAGAGCCGGCGAGGAGCCGAAGCGATAGAGAAAGGAGTCGGCCGATGCGGAGAAGCCTGAGACTCGCCCTGCTGCTATCCGGTTTTGTCCTCGCCACTCCGGCATTGGCGCAGGAGAAAACCGGACATATCGACAATTGGGAATCATGGAGTCTCGATTGGGAAGTCAAAGAGAATACCGGCCTGGCGCTCCGCAACGTCACGTACCAGGGGGAAATGGTTTTGGCCAAGGCCAGCATGCCCGTGATCCGCGTGAAGTACGTCAAGGAACGTCACTGGTGGAACCCCCTCACTTGGTTCGGGTCGCGCGCGGAGACTGGGCGGTGCGGTCCATTCCAGGATCGCATTCGATGGAAGGACCTCGTGCCCATCAAGAACTGTGGCGATAAGATGATGTGCGTGGAGTCGTACGAGCAGGGAGGCGTAAAGTGGCTGGAGCTCGGTGTCTATGCGCGAATCGGCGCGTATCATATCTATCAGGCCTGGTACCTCAACTCTGCGGGAGAGATCCATCCGACCGTGTACAGCCGTGGCCTCTCCTGTAATACGGACCATATCCACCATCCGTACTGGCGTCTTGATTTCGATATTGACGGCAACGGCATGGACCAGGTGTTCGTCCACGATGAAGGGGCTCCGAACGAAGGCTGGGGACCGGGGTGGCACAAGTATCGAAACGAGCTCAACGCCGTCAAGGACCCGGAGGCGAAGCGTACCTGGTTTGTCCGCGACCAGCCGACCGGTCGTGGCGTCTGGATCATCCCCGGTCCGGGATACAGCACCATCACGCCCAATCCGCTTCAGGGGGATGGGCACTACGACAAGTTCGCAGACAAAGATGTCGGGGTGCGACGCGACCGGGCGGAGGAAGACCAGCCCTGGGCCTTTGCGGCGAGAGGCCATCTCGGGTATGACGACGATAACGAAGGGGTTCAAGAGCAGGACATCGTCTTCTGGTATGTGGGCCACCTCCCTCACGAGGCTCAGCACGGCGAGCTTGAATGGCTGGGGGTGGGGCCGGTCTTACGCGTTCAGCGCTAACGCGACTGCGTTTCCTATCGGTCGGCGAGACGGTGTGCTTGCCCCAATGGGCGACAAATCCCATGTCTCTTGACGATCAGTGGTTAGTTTTTCGGTAGTAGCCACCCAATCCTTCCTTGGCGATTGTGTCGTTCGCCTGAATCGCTTCGTCCAGGACCCCGCCCATCTGGGCCTGAAATTTCTTGGCCTCTGCGGTGGCCGCGGGCTTTTTCATTTCGCGCAATGTTTCCTGTGCCTCCGAATTTCCGGACAGGGCTAATCCCAATACGGCCATCGTGCTCAACTGCTGGTTGCGGGCTTCCTCGTTGGCGTGGTAGGGGCTCCGCCATTTCAATTGCTCTTTGCCCCAGCTATCCGGGTAGGTGTGATCCTTCAGAAACGCCAACGCCTTTTTGTTGCGGCTCCTGTTGACCAGATACCCCAACGCCATCGGAACGCTCGACTTGGCCGTATAACGGTCATGAGACAGGGGCTCTGGCTCTGCTCCCAAAAGAAAGCCGATCAAGGGATCCACAGCTCGCTCATCCCCGATCATCCCCAGAGTGACCACGACGTTGGCCCAGTAGGCTTCCTCCTTGGGATCCTCTAACATCCTCAACAGGACAGGGACGGCGGTCCCGTCATATCGGATGGCTTCCTCGTACGGCACGCCATGAATGAACGTTTGTCGAACGAAATCCTGGATCGGCGCGAGGGATGCGCTGGCACCCAGCGTGGGCGCGGCCCGATCGTATTTTCTTGCCTGGCATCCCAACAGCAGAAAGCAACACATCAGCAAGGTCAGCCAACGACGGTTCATAGCTTGGTCCTCCGCGTGATCTAGCACAAAAGCGTGACCCCATGCCGACCGCGAACAGTCCGACTACGGTGCACGATAGGCGTTACACTCAGTGGCATCCACAAAACGTCGCGTCGGGGCAATGGTCGGGTTCATGACCGCATTCGGATGGTTACGATGGTCCAATCCCTGGTTATGGCCGAATTCGTGGAGCCACAGGATTCCTTCTTGATTCGCCGTGAATCTTACCACGACGAGCGATGTGCCGGGGATCGGCGCGCAGCCAATGATGTTTGGGGAGAAGCCTCCGCACCAGTTGATCTGATTGACCACCTTCACATTGCCCGGCAGCGCCAACACGTCGTTCAGATCCGCGGAGCTGTTGATAATGCTCGGCGAGGCAAACGTCGCGACACCACCGGTCCGCGCCACCCCAACGCCACATGCCAGATCTCCCGGCCCATCATTCGTCTGCGCCACAGTCGTCGCGTCGATGAGGATCGTGTCGACGCCCGCGTCGGTCAGGCTGAGGGAGGCGAGTTGACTGACTCGGAGTTGGTGTATCACCGGCGTCGTCGGGGGTGGGGCCGGAGGGGCTGGGGGTGGTGTCGTTCCCGAGCAGCCAGCGAGCGTAATCCAGGCGAGCCCAAACAGCCACGATGGTCTTGCGAGCTTGGTCTTGAACGTCAACCTCATAAGACTGCCTCCCGGGTGATGGTCAGTGTCGAGCCGGCTAGCGGGAACGTTGCCACTCAAGCCCCGAGGGGTGGCCTGTTCCGGATTGGCCCCCCGAGTGTTTCACACGGCCGCCAGCTTGCCCGCCAGTTTGAATGCCAGCTTCGCCAGTTGGATACCCGCGTCGAGCAGGTGGGCCTTTTGCTTGCGCGCCTCCGCATCCAGCACGCTCCGTCGCAGGAGCACGTTGAGATCATCGATTTCCTGCTGTGTGAACGACACCACTTCTTTGACGGTGTCGTTGAACGTATTGGCCAGCAGCAGATAGAATTCCGACCGCTGGGCATAGAGCAGGGCCGTGATCTGGGGGTAGGCGTTGAAGCGTTGAATGTCCTTACTGACTTCGGCGATCTGATCCAGAAGCTCTTGCTGCTTGACCCTTACGTCGCTTGATCTGGCGACGACGAACTCGACGGTCCCGAGCTCGTCGATCAACTCCTCGGCCTCCCGCCGGCCCGCATCGATTCGCTGGGCCAGTTGCTTGAGTTTGACTGCCGCCTCTTCTCCGGCCTCTGAAATCTGTTTGACGAGCGTGTCATTCCGCTGCAGGTACTCCACGATTCCTCTGGTGCTGGTTGCAATGCTCATGCGACCGTCCTCCCCGGCGATGTCCTCGTCATCCGAGCCTCAGTCCTTCTTCACACGCTCCAGCAACTCGATGAGATCCACCGTCATCGACCGTCCTCGCTCGAGCAGGCGACCCTTCAGAAAGCTGAAGGTCGCGGCTTCCTCCAGCGCATTGTTGAGGGTCGTGGAGTGTTCGAGGACCGTGCTGATTCCCGCCGATCCCCTGGGAACCTGCTCCACGATCGCTCCGACAAACTCTGGATCCAGCGAGGCCAAGGCGGACTTGTTGGCATAGCGCTTGATCTGGTTGTGGAGTACCGCCAGGGATTTCCAGGAGTCGTTGAGCCGGCTGGCTGCCTCGCGGAGCGCGCAGAAATCTTCGTCAAACTGATCCCTGACCCTCTTCTCCAGGCCGGCCTGCTCCGCCAGGTAGATCTTGCCCATCAAGTAGCTGACCGCGTAAGCATCCTGCCCTTTCTTCGTTGAAACGTTCTGGTAGGACGAGAAGACGAAGGCATGGACTGCCTCCGACTGTTGCCTCAATTTGAAGCGTTCGTTCAAATCCTTGACAGCCTTCTCCAGGAAGCCGATGCGATCCTCCGTCTCCTTTTGAAACAGTGCGATGTTCGTTTGTGCCGCGTCGATTTTCTCGCCCTCTCGCTTGATGAGGTCCCGGACTGCATCACTATGGACGGCAGAGCAACCGGGGCTGGCCGAGACCATGACCAGCGCCGCTATGATTATCGCCCGTCGAACACCCATGGGAATCTCCCCTCTCTTCGCAGGCGCAGTGCTGATTACTGCAGAGTTTTGATGGCGTCCGCGAGCTGCTTCACATCCTCTCGCGGCACGGTCACGTCGATATCGAGGTATCGTTTGACCATCGAGTTGATCCGGCGGAGCCCGGCCACGTTCGCCTTGTAATCATCGAAGGCGCTCATATCCACGTCCTTGATGACTTCCCTGTAATCGGCGTGGACCTTCTCCTCAATTTGCGAGGTCAGACCAGGAAGCGCTTGCAGGAGACGGGTCATATCACTCTTGCCGGCCGCAAAGATGACGGTCCCGTCAATCCCCTTTCGTTCGGGAAGCCCCTTCAGCCTGATCTCGTTCACGAGCTTCATGATGGCCTTCCCGCGGTCTTGATTCCGTTGGCCGACGATGAGTTTCTGGGAAATAGTGGCGAGTTCCTCCCGGGAGGGCCCATCGGGCAGATGGGGCGGATCAGTGGTCGCCCATTGCAGCGCCAGGTCCAGCAGCTCCAGATTGTTCAGGTAGCGGTGCCACAGTCCGTACCGCCGGTTCACACTCACGACCAGTTCGCGGTATTGGTCCATGAGCTCGGCATTGGCGTCATAGGTCTGGTCCTTGGCGGCCAGCGCCTGCTTGACCTCCGGCGGTGTGGCGCATCCCGCAAGCAGTGCAAGCCCCGCACTCAGCAGGGCAAGTCGGATCGGGTTCATCGGAGAACCTCCATGGGACTTCGTCGCGTCTGAGTCGCCGAGTCTACCAGGGTCGGGGACACAACGCCACCGACGAGGCAGGCACCCTCGGCCACGTGGATACCACCAAAGATCAGGCAGTCGTGCTCGTCGACTGCTTGAGCAAGTGCGATGCCAGCCTGGTGGAATACGTAGGCACACCGCGCAAGGCTCACCGAAGCCCTTGCTTCCGCGCGACAATTTCAGCGGGCGTGAACCCCGACCTCGCGCCGCGGGTCTTACCCAGACTGTTCAATTGTGTATCTCAACAGATGTCGGCCGTATCCGAAATGATAGGGCGCCGGCGGATTCGAAGGCAGGGCAGGGGGGGCTTCCGGGCAAGAGGGTCAGGAGAGGGCCTTGCGGATTTCGGCGGCGGTCTTGGCGTCGACCCCGGCCGCGTCCTTCAACTCCTCGTCGGTGGCCGACGCGATTCGCTCCAGGGAGCCGAATTCCCGAAGCAAGCGCTTCCGTCTGATCCCGCCCACCCCGATAATCTGGTCCAGGCGTGATGCCACCAGGGCCTTGCCTCGAAGTTTGCGATGGAAGGTGATGGCGAAGCGGTGCGCCTCGTCACGGATTCGCTGGAGGAGATGGGTCGCGGGTGATGAGGGGGCCAAGACAACGGGATTTTTCCGGCCTGGAAAGAAGACGCGCTCGTTCTTCTTGTCGTGACCGTTCCGCTTGCCGTGCGCCTTAGCGAGTCCGATGATGGGGAGACCAGAGCGCCCGACCTTCCTCAGCCCGTCCATGGCGGCCGCAAGCTGGCCGAGCCCGCCGTCGATGAGGATCAGATCCGGAAGTTGGAGCTCTTCGGTTCGACCTTGCTCACCACAGGCCTCCCCATAGCGGCGGAGGATGACTTCCTGCATGCTGGCGAAGTCGTTCGCGCCCGCGACGGTCTTGATGCGAAACATTCGGTAGTCGGATTTCTTGGCCTGTCCATCCTCCCACACCACCATCGAAGCCACTGACTGATCCCCCATCGTATTGGAGATATCAAACCCTTCGATCCGCCGGGGGACCTGTTGCAGACACAAGAGTCGCTTGAGCTCCTCGACGGCGAGGCGATCGGTCTCCTCGTCGCGCACGTGGCCGGCTAGCGCGGCGGCGGCATTCTCCTCCGCCAGTAACAGGAGCTGATGTTTGGCTCCGCGCTCCGGCGAGACGATCCGGACCGTCTCCCCCTTCTTTTCGGAGAGCCACGCTTCGAGCAGACCGGTTTCGCCGAGTTGCGCGGGGACAAGCAGTTCTTTGGGCGGCAGCACCTCCTTGTTGTAAAACTGCTCGATCGCGGACCGGACGAGCTCCTCGTCCGAGGCATCGGCCGTCGTCGGCCAAAAGAAATCTTTCCGTCCGATCAGCAGGCCGCCGCGAACAAACAGCATCTGCAAGTCCACCGCCGCGCCCTGCCTGGCCAGGCCGATGACGTCCTGGTCGGTGGAGGTTGTCTGGGCGACCCTCTGCTTCTCCAGTGTGCGCTCAATTTTATAAATTCTATCCCGAAGGCGGGCCGCCTCCTCGAACTGCTCGCGGTCGGCCGCCGCCTGCATTTCGGCGCGGAGGCCCTCCAGTAGCTCGCTGTCTCGCCCTTCAAGGAACTGCCGCACTTGCTTGACGATCTGGTGATACTCTTCACGAGACTGGTACCCGACGCAGGGAGCCATGCAGCGCTTCAGCTCAAACTCAAGACAGGGCCTTTCCGCCTTGCCGTCAATCTCGATCTCGCAGGTGGCGAGGGGAAATACCTTCCGGATGACCTTCAGGGTCTCGCGCAGCGCGCCGGCCGGCACGTAGGGGCCGTAGTAGAGCGCGCCGTCCTTCTGCACACGGCGCACGATGGAGAGGCGCGGGAAATTCTCCTTCACGGGGAAGCGCAAATAGGGATACTGCTTGTCATCGCGCAGGACCACATTGAAGCGGGGGCGGTGACGTTTGACCAGGTTGCTCTCGAGAATGAGCGCTTCCAGCTCCGACCGGGTCACGATCGTCTCGATGTCGGCCACCTGGCTGAGCATAAGCGCCGTCTTCGGCGTCAGGTCGCTCCCCTTGCCAAAATAGGACCGCACCCGGTCAGCCAGGACCGTCGCCTTGCCGATGTAGAGAATCTCCCCACGCGCGTTCTTCATCAGATACACGCCGGGCTGTTCTGGCAAGTGTGCCAGTTTTGACTCTAATTGAGCGGTGACCGTTTCCATTATAGCCATATTGGAATTGTACGGTCCCTGATTGAGCGGGGCAATAGGTGATGGGCTATAGGCTATGGGTAACAAATGACTGACAAGCAGTTCTCGAACCCCCTATCGCCCCGTGCCTCGCGCCCATCGCCTGTGCTAGACCAGCCCTGTCCCCGGCGGCCGTTCGATCAACTCGATTTCGTAGCCATCCGGGGCGTCAATGAAGATGAAGCGACTACCGGATGAGGTGCGGGTCGGCCCGTCGGTGATCTTGATGTGCTTGGCGTTCAGCGTCCTGATCGTCTCGTCCAGGTGATCGACTTCAAATGCGAGATGGACCAAATCCTCCTGGACCTTCACGGGACCGCTGGGGGGAAAGCTGCACAGCTCGATCAGCTCCTCGCTATTGGGCACTTTGAGGAAGGCGAGATGCGAGCCCCGAGGCGAAGTCTTCCGCTCCATGACCTCCAGCCCCAGCACGTCGGTGTAGAAGGAGATCGTCTCGTCCATATCACTCACGCGCATCCGGGTGTGCAGTAGCTTCTTGACTCGCATGATCCTATCCCTCTTGATGGCCAGTGGTCAGGGTTCAGTGGTCGGTGAAGATGATGCAAATCGGAAGTTTAACTCCTGGTTCTTCTTTTCATCACTGACCACTAACCACCGGCCACGTATTACTTCGACTTCGCTGGTCCAATCGTCTTCCGCAGCAAAATCTCGGCGGAGCCGGGAATCAAGAAATTCGGCATGGGACCGATTTCCTGGTACCCGTGCTTCTGATAAAATCGCCGGGCGTCCTTATTGAAATCCGATACGCAGACAAACAGGTTCTTGGCGCGGGCGAACACGAGACCTTCCAGGTAGTTCAGGAGGGCGCGCCCGAGCCCCTTGCCGCGGGCTGTGGAGGCGATGACCAGCAACTCCAGGTAGTCTCCCATGAGAAACCTCTGGCGCAGGAGCGCCAGGCCAGCGACCGCGCCGTCTATCTCAATGACAAACCCTTCACGCCCCTGAACTGATCGGTCGAACAACCGCTCCCAGTCGGACGAAGTGTACCCCAGCCTCCTCCAGGGGTCCGAGTCGGCCAACATCCGAACCGCCGCATCGCGGTCGCCTTCAACGAATGGCCTAATGATGTGTGGGCTATGGGCTTCGCTCGACGGTGCCATGGCTTGGTCCAGGCTCGCATCCCTTCAATAACTGAGTGACGGTGACCGGCAGGAGGCCTTGGTTCACGACCAGATCCTGATAGAGGTCCTCCACCACCGCGCGGGTGTGACGTCCCTTCCCGTTGGCATGGAAGACGATGACGCTGCCGTTCCGAACGCTTGTTCTGACGGAGTCGCGGATCCTCGCCTGGGATAGCCGAGGGTCGGGGTCGCCAGACACGACACTCCAGAGAATGAACTGCAGCCCCAGCGACCGGACGAGCTCCACGGTCAGGTCGTTGTACTCCCCGTAAGGCGGGCGAAAAAGCGGCGCAGGGTAGCCGTACTCCGTCTGGAATCGCGTGACCGGACCTTCGATCTCAGCCCGCTGACGATCCGCGTCCAGCCTCGGCAGGTGCGCGTGGACCTGACCGTGGGTGCCGAGCTCGAAGAAGGGGACGGCCAGCAGCGCCCGCACTTCAGCCTCGTGCGTCGCCATCCAGCGCCCGGACAGGAAGAACGTGGCTGGCATCCGCCTGGCGATCAGCGAGTCAATCAAGGGGGCGTCATACCCGTCTCCCTCCCGGACCGGGCATAGGTCGAAAGTGAACGCGACGGCCTTGCAGGCGCCCGGGCCAGACCGGATGACTTGCGCCGCCCCGCGTCCGGCGACGAGCAGTCCGGCTAGGAGGATGGCGCAGATGCAGAGGGGGACGCGCAGTATTCGGCTTCGCATGCTGCTCAGTATACCCGAACGATCGGCTCGAGGGTACGACTCGTGGAACGCCTCGGTCGCAGACCGCAGGACCATCGGCGGTCGACCCAGGGAGCGAGATCATCGAGACGATTGGTGAGCACTATTCAGTCTAGGGGGTCTTGGCCAACACCACGCCGGGTATAGCGTCGGAGATCTTGGTGGCTCCCAATCGGCCACCGCCCTGAACGGAGGGGTGAAATTGGACCAGGTAGACAATAATGCCGGCGTTCGCGAAGCAGAGGCTTGCCGATTGATTCGGCTCGATCTTGGCCACCTTCTTGGTCCCAGAGTAATAGGCGAACCCGCGCTGGCACGAGAGTGCATCCGGGGTGTCGCGAAAGAAGTAGACCCACACGGGTGCTTCCCGACGGTTGGCCAATTGCACCTCGTCGCGCGGCTGGACCTCCAGCTCGCGAGGAGAAATTCCCTCCGCAATCGTGATCTCGTGCACCGCCCCGGTTCGACTGGTGGTCGGAAGAGCCGCACAGGCCGTCGCGAGGCACAGCAGGTTGACCAGGAGCCCTCGAGGCTTGAACGGGATCATGCAGCCTCCAGTCGTGGCCGGACCGCGGGCGGGCTGTTCAGAAGGGGTAGCTGCCAAGGCCAGCCGTCCGTGCGCTAGTGATTTTGAGGAGTCTTGACCAATACGACCCCCGGCATGGCTCCGCGCAGGTCTATGCTACCCAGATCGAGACTGCCCTGATCGGTGGGCTGAAGCTGGACCAGGTATTCAACAGTACCGGCGTTCGCGAAGCAGAGACTCACCGATTGATTCGGCTCGATCTTGGCCACCTCTTCGGTCCCATAGTAATAGGAAAATCCGCGCAGACAGGAGAGCTCGTCCGGGGTGTCCCGAAAGAAATAGACCCAGACAGGGACGGGCCGTCGATTGACCCATCGCACTTCATCCCCCGGTAGAACCTCCAGGTCCCGATGAGAGATGACCTCCGCAATCGTGATCTCATGCACCGCCCCGGTTCGACTGGTGGTCGGAAGAGCCGCACAGGCCGTCGCGAGGCACAGCAGGTTGACCAGGAGCCCTCGAGGCTTCGACGGCATCATAGAGCTTCCAGAAGATGTAATGACTGTACGCCTTTCGGTCGGCTAGGCCTACTCTTCGGCTCGTACCACCGACAGGTTCTGCGAAATCGCGACACGGATGAGATGCACGGCCAGAAGAAATCCGTACACCACGCAGAAGAAGTTAAATGCCACCCGGTAAAAGTCCACCATCAGGACTGTCAGACACAGAGCGAAGAATACGCTCGAGGTCAGCGTGGCCAGGGTGAGTCGCCGGCAGAAATCGTAAGCCGGTTCCCGCTCCAGCGGTTTCAGCGCCCGATAGTAGCGTTCGTAGCGGCCGGTGCAGGCCTGGCGCACGGCGTCATCCGACGGTCCGTAGCGACGGAGCCAGAGGGCGCCGACCCCGACGCCGAGCCATGGCGCGGACCAGAGCGGCCAGTACTGGGGGCTCATATACTCGTCCGCCAGCAGTAGCGCGAGAAAGGAATAGGCGTAGAGACACCCCAGGAAGACGGGTGCGGACCAGGTGTCACGGACACGGTGCTTACCTGGCCCTCCGTGGATCAGCTCTCGCTCGAACAGCGGGAACGCATACTTCAGGACGGCGAGCGCGATGGCGGCGCTGATCGTTTTGTCAGGGACGTAGCGGAGCCAGTTCTGGAGCCAGTTGAGGATGGCCCACCCCGCACTATCACCCCAGGCCACGCCGAAGAGGGCCTGCAGTTGACCTTGCAGCGACTCTTGCATGGCAGCCACCGTGCCCTGGACGGCGGTGGCGACCTCCGGGTTCAGAGCAAACACGGTCTGCTCCGCCAGCGCTGCCTGCACAAACGTGCCGGGGATACTCATCACGCAGGCACCCATCACGCCGAAACCAAACAGGTACCAGAGGTGGGAGAGGACCGAACCTCGGGTGGACCGCAGGTACTTCCTGAACCCGGCGCCGCGCGCCATGAGTCCCCAGAAGAACCCTCCGGTCATGTTCACGAGTGACCAGGGGAAGATCATGATGTCGGCTCCAGGCTCGGGATAGAGCACCCAGTTCACCAGGGAATTGGAGACCAGCGCGACGATGGCGCCCCACCAGGGACCCAGGAGAAAGGCAGCCAGCGCCGTGCCTGTCATGTCGAGATACAGGATACTCTCCAGGCGAAGACTCAGCACCAGACCGAGATAATTCAGGAGGACTCCGGCGGCGAGAATCACGGCCACTTCCTGGAGGAGGAGGTAGGAGGAGACCTGCAGCACCTTGCCGGTCGGACGATCGATCCTCTTCGGTTGGTCGGCAGGTGCCCGCTCTTCCTTGGCCTGGGCCTTCTGTTCCTTGCTCGCGTGCAGGCGATCTTTCAAGCTCAGCAGCCTGTCGGTGATCGACAGGACAGCCGCAAAGAAAGCCGCAATCGTCCCAGCTAAAATAATCCCGTTCTGGTCCATGCGGTACGGAAGCTCCTCGTGGCCAGGATGCGCGGTTTCGCCCCTGGCCTTGGTTTTCTTCAGGACGCGTGGGCCCTGCTCAAGAAGGCAACGCCCGCAATTCTACCGCGGAATGCGTAGCGGTGCCAAGAAAAGCCTCGGTCGTAAGTGAAAAGCGTCGCCGGTCGATCGCCATTGGTAATTGGCACGGCAGACTTGCCGCGAGCTGTGACTGAAGACCCAGGATCCCCCTCCCCGAATGACCGACGACCTAAGACTCCGCCCGAGGCTCACGACGGATCTGCAGGCGGTGAATGATCTCGGCTCCGAACAGCAGCATCGCTGCTGAGTAATACACCCACAGCAGGAAGAGCACCACGACGAGCGTGGAGCCGTACATTCGGCTGTAGACAGACAGGCTGGGGACGAATCGGCTGAACAAATGCTTGGCGACTTCCCAGAGCAATGTCAGGAGCAGGGCCCCAGCCGCGGCATGACGCCAGGCCGGTCGGCGATGCGGCACAAACCGATACAGGAGGGTCACCGGGATCAGGACCACCACGAAGGGCAATACATAGGAGAGGAGAAACCGGTGGGCGGCGACTGCGACCAGGTCGATGCCGGCGATCCGAGGGGCGTGAAGGACCAGACTATCAAGGATTTGCGTCACCAGATACGAAATAATCAGGAGGAGCTCGAGGAGACCGAAGGAGGCAACCGAGACAAGAACCGACAGCAGCGGGTGCCGCTTCCGTTGCGTCTGGAAGACGACGTTGACCGCATAGTCCACCTCATAGAAGACCAGCAGGCCGAACCATGCAAAGGTCAGCAGCACTACGTGCCGCCCGACATGTTCGCTAGCCACGCGTCTGATCTCTTCCGCCAGCTCCACTCCCAGGCTTGGAAAGAACCCCTTGACGAAGCTGAGGAGAAACTCATACCCGATCCGATCCTGGCTGACGAACAATCCGATCAGATAGAGCAGGATGAATACTAGTGGGAAAAAGGACAGCAGCATGAAAAACGCGAGCGAGGCTGCCAGGCTCATGCAGCCGTGGCGCCGGAAGTCGGAGACAGCATCGATCACCACTCGGAAGAAGCCCATCGCGCCTCTAGGATGCCGCTATTAGGTGAACAGGTCAATGGGAAATGGTTACCCTTCGACCCCTCGACGAAGCTCTGGGTGGTGAGCCTGTCGAACCACAGGCTCAGGGTGATCCCGAGCACGGTCGAGGGATCAGTGGTCGATGGTCAGTGAGGAATGTTCCAGCGAAATGGGAAAATTTTCCACCGGTCATCCGAAGAGCACCGACCCCTAACCACCAACCACCGCCCACTCTCCCCTGGCCGTTGAGCATTCACTTGAGGATGAGGGCGGCGAAGTTCGTCACCCACACGAGTGGGTTGGGGAAGAGACCGAGGAAAACCACGCCACCGAGAGCGCTGGCGAGAACGGCAGTCAGGGCTGGAGAGGTGGCAAGCCGGGGCAGCGGCCCCTCAGCAGGGTCGGGCTCCCGCATGTACATGACCATCACCACCCGTAGGTAGTAGTAGGCTGACACGGCGGCAAACAGCACCGCCACGACCGCCAGCCAGACGAGCCCGGCTTTGACCGCAGCCAGGAACAAGTAGAATTTGCCGATAAAACCGGCCGTGGGCGGAATGCCTGCCAGCGACACCATGAACACCAGCATCAGGAGAGCCGCTAAGGGTTGTCGCTTGGCGAGCCCGGTGAAGTCCTGAATCTCGTCTCCTTCCAACCCGCCCTTTCGCAGCAAGGCTACTACTGTGAAGGCACCCAAGGTCATGAAGGCGTACACAGCAAGATACAGCATGACGCTGGAGACGCCGAGGGTCCGCACCGCGCTCCCCGCCTCCGTCTGTCCGGCCACGACCAGGCCGATGAGCGCATACCCGGCGTGCGCGATACTGGAGTAGGCCAGCATTCGCTTGATATTGGTCTGAACGATTGCCACCACATTGCCCAAAATCAGGGTGGCGACAGACACGATGAGAAACAGGGCATACCAGTCGGCCTTCAATCCACCGAGCCCCTCCAGGAAGACGCGGAGAAAGGCCCCGAAGCTGGCTGCCTTGGAGGCTACGGCCATAAAGGCGGTGACGGAGGTGGGGGCGCCCTCGTAGACATCGGGCGTCCACATATGGAACGGGACGACGGAGACCTTGAAGCCGAACCCGACCACCAGCAGGATCATCGCGAGCAACAGCTGCGGGTCCTCGAATCCGCGGATGGCGACCGCGGCGGCGATCGGCTGCAGGCGGGTGCTGCCGGCTACACCGAAAAGGAGCGAGATGCCGTAAAGGAGGATGCCGGAAGAGAAGGAGCCCAGGACGAAGTACTTGGCAGAGGCCTCCAGCGAGCGCTCCTCGAACCGCTTGAAGCCGGCGAGCACGTACAGCGAGATCGACATGAGCTCGATGCCCAGATAGATGGTGAGCAGGTCGGCGGCTGAGACCATGATCATCATGCCAGAGAGCGAGAGGAGGATGAAGCTGTAATATTCCCCGAGGTTGATCCGCTCTTCCTTGAGGTAGGCCAGGGACAACAGGATCGTCAGCCCAGTGACGAGGTACAGCAGCAGTTTCCAGAACACGGCGTAGGGGTCCACGATGACGAGGCTGCTGAAGGCCAACACGGTAATGCCCATCTGGGAGGCGGAGATCCAGAAGCAAGCGACCAGCGCGGCCAGACTCAGCCAGGCGAGCCAGGATCTCCGGGCGGGCGGGGTCAGCGGGTCAAGCGCCAGCACCACACAAGCGGCGGTCACCACGATCAACTCGGGGAGCACCGCCAGGATATCAGCCGTTGGGACGGTCATGGACGGTGCTCCGGGGCTCCAGGCAGGAGGCTCGAGGATCGAGCTAATTCCTGCGCAATCCTACCGCTCGCGGCTCCCGAAGCACCCATAGCCTCGTGCCTCAGGCCTCTCGCCTGCGAGTCGCGTTCGCGCGCCTGGTCCGCGAACTCGACGAGTTGGTTCACGCTGGCATGCATCTTGGTCAAGGCGGAATTCGGGAAGAATCCGATCCAGAACACGAGGGCCACCAGAGGTACCAGGATGGCCACCTCGCACCAGTTCAGGTCGCTGAGTTGCACCTTCGGGTGCGCACCCGGCATCCCGAAGGCCACGCGTTGCACCATCCAGAGAAGGTAGACGGCGGCCAGAATGATCCCGAGCGCCGCGACTGCCGCGGCAGCCCTGCTCCAGGCGAAGGTGCCGACGAGGACCAGAAACTCTCCCACAAAGCTGTTGGTGCCCGGAAGTCCCAGGGACGAGAGCGCAAAGATGACGAGGAAGGTCGCGTAGCGAGGCATCGGCCCGGCCAAGCCCGTGTTGTCCACGATCATACGACTGTGGGTACGCCCGTAGATGATCCCGACGCAGAGGAAGAGCGCGCCGGTGGTAATCCCGTGATTGATCATTTGTAGGATCGCACCTTCGATGCCCTGGGCGTTGAGCACAAAGATCCCCAACGTCACGAATCCCATGTGGCTGACGCTGGAGTACGCAATCAGTTTCTTGAGATCGGTCTGCGCCAGCGCCATGTAGGCGCCGTAGAGAATCGCGATGAGCGAGAGCACCACCATGATCGGCGTAAAGGTGGCGGTCGCGGCCGGGAGCATGGGAACCGTGAAGCGCAGGAACCCGTAGGCCCCCATCTTCAACAGCACGCTGGCCAAGATCACGCTGCCTGCGGTCGGCGCCTCGACGTGGGCATCGGGCAGCCAGGTATGGAATGGAAACATCGGCACCTTCACGGCGAACGCGACGAAGAACGCCCAGAACACCCAGTTCTGGATGCGCGGCTCGTAGCCGACCCGAGTCAGGAGCAGAATGTCGAATGTCTGACCACCCTGGAAGAACAGCACGAGAATGGCCACCAGCAACAGCACGCTGCCGGTCAGGGTGTAGAGGAAGAACTTGACCGCCGCGTATAGCCGGTTCGGGCCGCCCCAGACCCCGATGATCAGATACATCGGGATCAGCATCGATTCCCAGAATACGTAGAAGAGCACGAAATCCAGCGCCACGAAGACGCCCAGCATGGCGGTTTCCATCACCAGCAGCACGGCCATGAATTCTCGGACGCGTGACTGAATCGCGGTCCAGGACGCGACGATGCACAGGGGGGTGAGGAGCGTCGTCAACAACAGCAGGGGCAAGCTGATGCCATCCAGCCCGACGCTATAGCTGATCGGCGGCGAGACGATCCAGACGACGCGCTCAGCAAACTGCATGCGCGGCGTGGCGGGGTCGAACAGGTACCAGATCGGAAGGGACAGCAAGAGATCAGCCACGGCGAACGCCAATGCCGCATATCGAACCAGAGACTCCTTCACCAGGAAGGCCGCGACTGCCCCGACCAGCGGCAGGAACACGACGACCGTCAGCCACGGAAAACTGTTTGTTTGGATGCTGAGATCACTCATCCGTATCACACGCGGTCAACAATGGTCGGTGGTCAGTGGTCCGTGATCAAGAGCGGGCGGCATAGGCTCCGGCGTCGAGCCTTGCCGGACTCACCGACCGCTGACCATATCCCCCTCACCATGTACTTCAGCACAGGTGTTACCACAGTAAATAGCAGGTCAGAATGAGGACGGCGCCGGCCGCCATCCCCAAGGCATAGTGCTGGGTCTGTCCGCTCTGTGCCAGCCGCATCAACCAGCCCCACCAGGCGATCGCGCGTGCGAACCCATTGACGGCACCATCGATAATGGCCACGTCCACCTTGCTCCAGAGGCCATTGGCCAGCCTGAAGGTCGGGCGCACGACGGTGTGGTCGTAGGCTTCGTCCACGTACCATTTATTGAACGAGAGCTGGTACAGGCGCCGCCACTGCTGCGCCAGGCGATCGGGCAGATTCGGCCATCGGACATAGAAGAGATAGGCCAGCGCAATTCCGGCCAGACCCAGGACGGTGGCAGTCGCCATGATGCCCAACGCGCCGGCTTCTTCGTGAGAGGGTCGGACGCCCCCCGGGCCGGGGAGGACCGGCGTGAGAAATGCTGAGATTCCCAGGTAACCGGTGAGGATCGACAATACGGCCAGGATCACCAGCGGGACGGTCATGACCGGAGGCGTCTCATGCAGGTGCCCGGCCTTGTCAGGATCCACCCGTGACTTGCCCCAGAAGGTGACGAACACGAGGCGAAAGCTGTAGAACGCCGTTAAGAAGGTCGTGGCGACGCCGAGTGCCGCCAACACCCTTCCGAGCTCGCCCGCCGACCAGGCGCCGATCAGGAGCTCATCCTTGCTGAAGAATCCCGCGCTCAGGGGGAACCCGGACAGGGCAAGGGACCCGATCACGAACGTCCAGTGAGTGACCGGGAGTTTCTCCTTGAGCCCGCCCATCCGGCGCATATCCTGTTCGTGGTGGAGCGCGATGATGACCGAGCCGCACCCCAAGAACAGCAGGGCCTTGAACGCGCCGTGGGTGAAGAGGTGGTAGATGGCGGCGGCGTAGGCTCCCAGCCCGCACGCCATGATCATATAGCCGAGCTGGCTGATGGTCGAATACGCTACGACGCGCTTGATGTCGTACTGGGTCAGCGCGATGGTCGCCCCGAGCACCATGGTGGCAGCGCCGGTCACGGCCACGACGTCCATCGCGGTCGCGGAGAGGTTGTACAACGGCGACAGCCTGGCCACCATAAAGACCCCCGCCGTAACCATTGTGGCCGCATGGATCAGGGCCGAGATGGGCGTGGGGCCTTCCATGGCGTCCGGCAGCCAGACGTGCAGGGGGACCTGCGCCGACTTGCCCACCGCGCCGGTGAAGAGCAGGAGGCAGATCAGGGTCAGCGTGAAGACCTCCCACCTGCCCCCGAACGGCGCCAAGAGGTTCGTCGTCTGCCCTACCAAATCGGCCGCCTGAGCAAACACATGCCGGTACTCCAACGAGCCAAAATTCAGGAGCACGAGTAATAGCCCCAGCATGAAGCCGAAGTCGCCGATGCGATTGACCACGAACGCCTTGGTCGCCGCCCGGCGGGCCGACTCTCGCTCGTACCAGTGGCCGATCAGCAGGTAGGAGCAGAGACCGACCGCCTCCCAGAAGATGAACAACTGCAGGAAGTTGTCGGCCATGACCAGCATGAGCATCGAGAAGGTGAACAGCGCGATGTAGGCGAAGAACCGCGCGTAACCGCGCTCTCCGTGCATGTAGCCGATCGTGTACACGTGTACCAGCGCGCTGACGGTGGTCACGAGGAGCAGCATGACGGCAGTGAGCCGGTCGACGTAGAGCCCCAGCTCGATACGGAGGTCGCCGGACGTCAACCAGACGTACAGGGGGATCGTCGTATGCCGTCCACCTGCCACGTCCATGAACGCGAGGATCGAGAGCAGGAAGGACATCACCACGGCGGGCACCGCGATGAGATGGGCCCGGTCCTTGATCCAGTGGCCGAAGAGCCCGAGGATCACGAACGCGGCGAAAGGTAGGAGCGGGATAAATTCGTACGTCATGGGCGGCTACTGACCATGCTCTGCAGATTCACCATTTCAGCAATTGAAATTCGTCTACGTTGATGCTGGCCTTCGTCCGATAGAGGGCGATAATGATGGCCAGCCCGACGGCCACCTCGGCGGCCGCCACCGTGAGCGCAAAAAACACGAACACCTGACCGGCGATGTTCTGAAGGTAATACGAGGACGCCACGAAGTTAATGTTGGTCGCATTCAGCATCAGCTCAATTGAGAGGAGAATGATAATGATGTTACGCCGGATCAGGACCCCGACAACACCGGTCGTGAACACGATGGCACTCAGGATCAGGTAGTATGAGAGGGGAACCATAAAGCCTTGTTATCCGTGATCCGTCATCCGTAATCGGTCGATCAATGTGTTTTGCCCTGTCTTCATCCGGCACCGATCACGCGTCACGGTTCACGATTCACGCTGCTCAAAGAGGTCGCGCTTTGCAAGCACGATCGCGCCGATCATCGCCACCAGCAGGATCAGGGAGGCGATCTCGAAGGGATAGAGGTAGGTCGAGAACAGGACCTCACCGATGGTTTCGGTGTTCCCCACAAGGGGCGCGGCGCTGGTCCCGCCCTGCGCCATACCGGTCGCCACCGATGCCGAGGCGGGTTGCTCCGGCATCGCGCCGCGAATGACCAGCAGGATCCCCTCGGTCAGGAGGGTCAAGCCGAGGAACGCGCCGAGCCAGAGTTGCGGATGATAGCGATCCTCGCGCTTGATATTCAGGAGCATGACCACGAACAGGTAGAGCACCAGGATGGCGCCCGCATAGACGATGACCTGGACTGCGGCCAGGAACTCGGCGCGCAGCGTGACGTACAGGCCTGCCACATGGAAGAACATGATCAGCAGGGAGAGGGCACTGTAGATGGGGTTCCGAAGGGCTACCACCAGGATGGAGGTCAGGACGATGATAGCGGAAAAATAGAAGAAGACGAGAGTCGCCACGACGCGTCACTTCTCCTTGGGAGGCATGTAGGAGAATGCGACGTTGAAGAAGGCGACGTTCGAGTGCTGCAGTTCCAGTCTCTTTTCGCGCACGGGGAAAGACCGGTCGCCGATGGCGAGGAGTTGCTGCTTGTTCAGCAGAAGCTGGCGCTTGTCGTAGACCGCCCACTCGTACTCCCGAGTCATGCCCAGCGCATCAACCGGGCACGCATCCACGCACAGTCCGCAGAACAGGCAGCGCGTCATGTCCATGTAATACTCTTTGGCGTGCCGCTTGGTGGGCTCGCCGGGCACCTCCGAACTGATCACCCGGATGACCCGGGACGGGCAGGCGGCCTCGCAGAGGTCGCAGCCGACGCACTTTTCAGTGCCGTCGTCATAGCGGAGCAGCGCCAGCATGCCGCGGTAGCTGTCCGGCAAGGTCCGCTTCTCGTGCGGGTACTGCAGGGTAATCGGCCTGTAGCGCAGCAAATGCTTCAGCGTCGCCGCCATGCCCACGAGAATCTCGTAGAAGGTTATCGTTTTGATCCAGGAAGTAAATTTATTCATTTGGTGATCTGGTAATTTTCGATTTAAGCTACCTGAATAAATCGCACAATGGCAAAATCCTACTTTCCCATGGGGAAGAGGTACGCTGCAATCGACGTGACCAAAATGTTTCCCAGGGCGATCGGGAGCATCACCTTCCACCCAAACCGCATCAGTTGATCGTACCGCAGTCGCGGTAGCGTGGCGCGAAGCCAGAAGAACAGAAACAGGAAAACGTAGACCTTGGTCGCAAACCACACGACCTGCTCGATCCAGGCGAGGTGTGGAAATCCAAGGCGCTCGATCGCCGTGCCGGGGTACGGTGCGTTCCATCCACCCAGGAAGAGCGCGGCCGCTATACAGGAGACGAGGATCATGTTGGCGTATTCCGCGATGAAGAAAAAGGCGAACCGCATCCCGCTGTACTCGGTGAAGAATCCGGCCACCAGCTCGCTCTCGGCCTCCGGCAGGTCGAACGGGACGCGGTTGGTCTCAGCCACGGCCGAGATGACGTAGACAACGAACGCGAAGATCTGCGGAAACGGTAAGGCAAAGATGTACCAATGCCAGAACCCTCCGCCCTGTGCCTCGGTGATCTTGACGAGGCTGAGCGACCCCGCCAGCAGGAGGACTCCGACGATCGCGAGACCGACGTTCAGCTCATAACTGATGACCTGCGCCGCCGAGCGCAACCCCCCCAGCAGTGAATATTTGCTGTTGGAAGCCCAGCCGCCAAGAATGACCCCATACGCACCGATCGAGGTAAAGGCCAGGATGTAGAGAATCCCGATGTTGACGTCACTGATGACGAACGGCTTGAACTGAATCCCGAACAGCTCTACGGTCTGGTTGGGCCCGAAGGGGATCACCGCGAAGCCGATCAGGGCCGGCACCAGCGCCAGGATGGGCGCCAGGCTGAACAGAAACTTGTTCGCGCCAGCCGGGATGATGTCTTCTTTGAAGAAGAGCTTCAACCCGTCCGCGATCGGTTGAAGGATGCCGTAGGGGCCGACTTCCATGGGGCCCATTCGATCCTGCATCCAGCCGATCACCTTCCGCTCCGCAAGCGTGAGGAACATGACCGTGAGCAGGACGATGCCGAAGACCACGGTGATCTGGGCCAGTGAGAACGCGATCTTCACTCCAAGCTCAAACACGACTCCTCCGGTTCAGCCCATCCGTGTGGTCTGTTCGGTCCGCGACGTCCGTTAACGGGCTAAACAGACTCAACTGACTTAACGGCATCGCAGTTAGATGCGCTCTATTCGTACTTGCGCCGATTTACAGTACGGGACCTGGGTGATGGGATCGACGGAGACGGTCAGCAACCCTCGCGCCTCCTGATCGAAATGTTCCGGGAACACTGCCATGCCTTCCGGCACGCGGTCTAGTCGTTTGACACTCGTGGTCATCTCGCCTGATTGGTTGACGACTCGGACTCGGGCTCCGTCTGTGACGCCGATCCGGTCCGCGTCGGCGGGGTTCAGCCCCAAGAACCCGGCGTTCTGCACCTCCATGAGACCCTTGGCGCGCGTGGAGAACTTCCCGGAGTGGAACAGCGTCTGGCCCACCACCAGGGTCAACCTGCTACTCCCCTTCTCAGCGGTGTTCTTCGTAGGTTGATACCGGCTGGCCACGTCCTCGTCGTACCCCTCTCGCAGATAGCGCTCGACCACGGCCTGGTCTGGCCGCGGCGTGGCGGGGGCCGGCCCCAGGAGGCCGTAACCAGGAATCAAGTTGCGAACCTCCTTCAGGATTTCCTTGGCCTCGCCGAATTCGATGGGATAGCCCATCAACACGGACAGCGCGGAGAGGATCTCCCAGTCAGGCCGGCTCTCGCCGATCGGCTCGATGGCGTGCCGCACGGCCTGTACGTGCCCCTCAGTATTCGTGAAGGTCCCATCCTTCTCGGCATAGGAGCAGGCCGGCAGCACAACGTGCGCGAGCCTCGCGGTGTCGGTCAAAAACAGCTCCTGGCAGACCAACAAATCCAGATGCTCGAGGGCCTCCTTGACTTGGGCCGCGGGCGGCAGCGACGCGACCGGATTCTCGCCCACGACGAAGAGAGCCTTGACCTTGCCGGCCCTTGCATCGTCCAGGATCTGCATCAGGGTTGCGCCGGGCCTCTTCGGCAGCTCTTCCTTCCAGAGCGCGGCGATGCGCTCGCGCGCCGCACGGTCGTCGAGGTCGGACGGTCCAGGCAGAAACTCGGCCACCGCGCCCATCTCCACCGCCCCCTGATCATTGTTCTCCTCGGCCAGGGGCGCAAGCCCGCACCCCGGACGATCGTGCTTACCCGTCAGCAGGAGGAGGTCCAGCAGGTTCATGGCGACGCCATAACCCCCGGGCGTCCGGAGCACCCCCTGTCCCACCAGCACCACCGCTCGGCGCGCGGCTGCGAACGTGCGAGCCGTCTCCATCAGCGCCTGTGAAGTGGCTCCAGTGACCGCTTCGAGCGTCGTCCAGGAGATCGCACGCAGAGCCTGACGGATCGCCTCCACGTAGGCCGGTGCCCGATGGGCAAGGGTCTGATCCACAAGCCCGCCTTCTACCACCGCCTTGATCAAGCCCAGCACCACATCCCCGAATCGTTCCGGGTGCACCGAGACATGCTGCGCTGACAGCGTTGCAATGTTACTGATGGTCCCGATCGCCGGCAGCAGCGCTTCGATCGTCAGCAACGTCGCATTGCGCTTCTTGACCGCCTCCTTGACCTTGAGACCGGTGATCGGGTTAGTCTCGGTCAAGTTCGTGCCGACGAGCAGCAGCACCTCTGCGCCGACGAGATCCTCGAAGGCGACGGTCCACCGGTGCGTGCCCTGCACGCGCCGGAGCGCCCGCACCCCGTTGATGTGGCCATAGCGTGCGCTGCTGTCGATCCGATTGGTGCCGATGACGAGCCGCATGAACCTCTGGAAGACGTAGAGATCCTCATTCGTGCACCGTGAGGCGATCAATCCCGCGAACGCATCGGAGCCATGCTTCAGCTTCAAGGCGATGCAGGTTTCGGCGATGAACTCAAGGGCCTCCTCCCACGTGGTAGGGACGAGTTGACCCTGACGCCGAATGAGCGGAGACTGGAGCCGGTCGGGGTGGGTCGGGGCGTGGTACCCGAAAAACCCTCGCGCGCACAGGTCGCCGTTGTTACGGCCGGCGCCATGGGCGGAATTGACCTCAATCAGATCGTTGCCCTTCGTCTGGATCGTGATGTGGCAGCCGTCCCCGCAGTATCCGCAGACGGTGTCCGCACGCTTGAGCATCCACGGACGGAACTCGTACATGTCCAGGCGGCTGGTGATCGCGCCGACCGGGCAGATCTGCACGCATCCGCCGCAGAATTCACAGTCCAACTGGTGCGTCGTGAAGTGCTTAATCTCGGTCATGGTGCCCCGGCCGGAGGGGGCGAGCGCCTTGACGTCCATCACCTCGTCGCAGTAGCGCACGCATCGGAGGCACTGGACGCACCGGTTCATCTGTGTCTCGATCAGCGCGCTGAAGTACTCCTTCGGGAAGACGCGTTTGACCTCGGCAAAACGGCTGGTAGTCGGTGTGTATTCATGCGAGAAGTCCTGCAGGTCGCAGCGGCCACCCTGATCGCAGACGGGGCAGTCCAGCGGATGGTTGGCCAGGATGAACTCCAGCACCGACTTGTGCGCCTCATTGACCACGGTGTTCGCGGTGTGCACCACCATGCCCTCGCTCACGGGCGTGCTGCAGGAGGTCTGCAGCTTCGGGATCCGCTCGATCTCGACCAAGCACATGCGGCAGTTGGCGTCCGGCTTGAGCTTGGGATGGTAGCAGAAATGGGGGATCATCACTCCCATCTGCCGCGCCGCCTCGATGACCAGGGTGCCTTTCGGGACGCTGATGGACACCCCATCGATAGTCAATTTAACCGTCTCAACGCTCATGAATTCCTTCTGTGCTCGTTCTAGCCTCGTGCCTATCGCCTCTCGCCAGCGCGCCGCGTCAATGCGCCGCGCGCGCCGGCATCACCAATTCCGCCGTCACAGCCGGCTCAGCGGCGTGAATGAGCTCTTCGTATTCGTGTCGCCAATATTGGAGCGTGCTGAGGACCGGTGCGATCTCGGCATCGCCGAAGGCGCAGACGGTCCGGCCCGCTATGTTCTTGCATAGATCGGTCAGGGTTTCAAGGTCTTCCATGCGGCCCCGTCGGTCCATGATTCGGCGCAGGGTCTGGACGAGCCAGGAGCTCCCCTCTCGACAGGGACTGCACTTGCCACAGGATTCGTGATAAAAGAACTCCATCAGCCGCAGCGCCGCCCACACCATGCTGGTACCCTCTTCCATCACCGTGACCCCGCCCGATCCGAGCATGGAACCTGCCTGGGCTACCGCCTCGAAGTCCAGCTTCACGTCCAGATGCTTGTCGGTGAGGAATGCCGCGGAAGCTCCACCGGGAATAATCGCCTTGAGGGGCTTGTCGCCGCGCATGCCTCCGGAATGTTCAAAGATCAGCTCCCGGAAGGTGATCCCCATCGGCACTTCATAGTTGCCCGGGCGCTTGATGTGGCCGCTGACGCAGAAGACGCGGGTACCGGTGCTCTTCGGGGGCGATCCGATCGAGGCGAACCACTCAGGTCCCCGGTTCACGATGTGCGGCAGGTTCGCCAGCGTCTCCACGTTGTTCACGACCGTCGGCTTGCTGTAGAGCCCGTGGGTGGCCGGGAAGGGCGGCTTGACCCGAGGTAACCCGCGCTTGCCTTCGAGGGATTCCAGCAGCGCTGTTTCTTCCCCGCAGATGTAGGCCCCGCCGCCCCGGTGCACCCAGATGTCGATGTTGACGCCCGTACCCAGCACATTCTTACCCACATACCCGGCTGCGCGCGCCTCGGCCAGGGCCCGCTCGAGAATCCGGGCGCCCAGGACAAATTCCCCGCGGATATAGATGTACGCAGTCTCAGCGCCGATCGCATAGCAGGCGATCGCAATCCCCTCCAGCATTTGATGAGGGTCCCGTTCGATGAGCTGGCGGTCTTTAAAGGTCCCCGGCTCGCTCTCGTCGGCGTTGCAGCACAGGTACCTGGGGCCCGTGTGGTCTTTCGGCAGGAACCCCCATTTGACGCCGGTGGGAAACCCGGCTCCGCCGCGCCCGCGCAGCCCGGACTTCGTCACCATCGCCGTCACCTCGGCGGGGGGGATCTTCCCGAGGATCTTGCGCAAGGCCTTGTACCCGCCCGCCCGCTCGTAGTCCTTCAGCGAGCCGGTGTAACCAGGCTGCATCATATTCTTAGTCAGGATCGGTTCCTGTCTCGGCATCGTGAATTCCCATAATTCGCTGCAGGTTTCATTTAGAAGCGTCCTTGGCACAGCGGAATCCAATGAGTGGACTTCGTGCATCAGGCTTGAGCCACGCCCTGTGCGCCGACCGAATCCATTGCGCTGGCTTGCCCCGACTTCCACCGCGGAAAATTTTGGTGATACCGAAGGCAGGCCCTTTAGGGTTCCGGTCAGGGCCGTTCTGAGAATTGTATCTGTCGGCATAATAATACCGGTCAGCAAAGTCTGCGACCCATTCCATGACATTCCCTGCAAGATCATGGACCCCATAGGGGCTCATCCCAGTCTCAAAACTGCCGACAGGTGTTAGCTGCCTCGAGTATCCAAAATTCGCGTGCTGATTCGTTGGGATTTCATTTCCCCAAGGATATCTCCGGCCATCGGTCCCACGCGCAGCTTTCTCCCATTCGGCCTCCGTTGGCAAACGCCTCCCCGCCCAACGGCAATAGGCATCAGCATCATGCCAGCTTACACCCGCGACTGGTCGGTCACCCTCCTTTGCCAAGTCGAGTTCGTTCCAGTTAGTCGGCGCCTCATGACCAGTTGCTTCGAGGAACTTGGCGTAGCGTGAGTTCGTTACCTCGTACTGGTCAATATAGAAGGCATCGAGAAAGATTCTGTGCTGAGGCATCTCCTCTTCGAGGCCATGACTGAAGCCATACACCGTTGTAATAAGATCCCGTTCCTCAGGCGTAGTGCCCATGAGAAAAAGACCAGCAGGAACGACTACTGCCGGGGAGTCATCTTTGCCTTGGCTGACTTCCTTTGATAGCGGAGGGAATAGTATATCGTTTTCTTTAGGGGGCTGGGTAAGTGCCAACGCTGCTAAATTGCCATGGAAGGCATGAAGAATCTGGAAGTTAGAGCGGTTCACGAACACCCATAAGTCTCCTTCTTTGGGAATGTCTAGAGAATCAGATTTGTAAGGATAGTGCAGCGCCCAAAATGGTTTGTCTTTCAGCAGTGAATCGATTGCCTCGTACTGACGCCCAGTCTCCGGGTTGCCGTAGATTTCTATGAGTAAACGGTATTGCTTCCATCTGGTGTTCTGTTGGTCAATTTGATGATCCAAGTTTTTGGGATCGTATCCTCGTCTTATCGCCTCCTCATTGGCAATCTCAATCGTTCGGTGCTTCGAGATGAGGTCGCTATTCATAAAGTTATCGACCGCCAGAATAGCTCCAGTCCGTTTATCAATGAACACGGTGAGCTCCCACTCGCGTGTCAGTTGGCTGGTTTGATGGGTTGGATAATAACTCACAGCCCAGTAGTTGTTGTCTCTCAGTTTGCTGGCTACTTTGGGATTTTTGCTCAAATAATCCGGATTGGATTTGAGTCGTTCCCTCCAGACAGAGTCGACGACTGCCGCGAGGCGAATTAAATCTTTTCCCAATCTCTGGAGTTCCTTGTTAGCAACATCCTTAGCATCTTTTTCTGAAATGAAGAGCTCAGTCCCATAGGCCTCTAGAGAGAGGCAAATGTAACTCACAGCCATGAGCATGATTGCTCTTCCGATCAATGGCTCTACTTGCGACATCGCGGTTCCACACGATTCGTAGGACGTGTGACATCTTCAACCAGGCCGGTTTTGGGGTTGTACTCGAACACGTTATCCAGCGTGCCGACATAATCGCATATGCCACCCCTGGAGGCACGCGCCTTATCGTCCTTATTCGGCGGAGTACCTGCTGGATGTGTATGATACCCAGCGACCGTCCCGTGAGGGTATGGCCCGCCACCTTCAACCAGATCAACGTAATCAGGTCGATTGTCAGTCCGCCCTTCAGTGTAGGTGTACATCCCGTCTGGTCATTGATAAATTACACCACCGTGTTCGTGACCTGTAACCAAGGTCTGACCCCGCACCTCTGCAAGCGCATCTCTCGCGGCTGCGGCACGGGTTGAATAAGGATCGCCCGGCCGAAGCCCGAAAGGATCGGTCCACCGTAGAGGATTATTCCCCACATACTTGTAAAGGTTTAGTCCGAACCTAATTGGATCTTCTGAAATGAACCGGTGTAACTTCGGGCTGTAGTACCTGGCCCGATAGTAATAAAGGCCTGTTCCATCATTCTCCCGCCCGGTGTATTGGAAGGGATTGGCACTCGGGGCCCCGGTCACGGTCGTCGCACCGTAGGGACTATAACTGTAGCGGGTTTTGATCGCTCCGCTGTCGTCCGTGAGTGCCAAGGTGCTCCCCAAGGCATCGGCGTGAAGATACTCATTGCCGCTCGGGGTGACTCGCACAAACACGTCATCGGGGAACTTCGGGTGGCGGAGGTAAGTGGCCACGACCGACCCGCCTTGGATTTCTTGAAAGATCGAATGGCCGGTATAGAGATAGTCGGTCGTCACTCCATTAATGGTCTTGCTGACCCTGCGCCCCACCCCATCGTACCTAAAACTGGCAGTAAGACCGGGCCCGCTGATTGCCACCAAGTGGTTTCGGGCATCCCACGTGTAGGTCGTGTTCGTCGAGAGATCTTGAATGAGATTTCCTTTCGCGTCGTATTTCAAGTTCTCGGTGCCACTATTAAATGTGATTTGCTGATTGGCAGCGTTGTACTCGGCATGAAGGGCGTCGGGAAGCACAGTTGTCGACCCATTGGAGCGAGTCACGCTGATCGGATTCCCGGCTGCATCGTGGCTGTAGGTCAACGACTCAATCACACCACCTGGTCCCTGATGCACAAGCTGGGTTAGGCGGCCGGAAGCGTCGTACGTGTAATTCGTGCTGGTGCCATTGGAATAGGTGAGACTCGTGCGACGACCGGCCGCGTCGTACCCTATCGTGACAGATACGCTGCCCTGAGTGATGGTTTCAACGCGGTCGACAAATCCAACTTGTGCGGATTGAACAGGATAGATACGAACCCCTTCCTTGGTGGGTTTGTTCTTCTTCGTTTGCGGTGTGGTCGGCGCAGGGATTGCTGTAAATGCCGAAACCCTAGGTTTCCACTGTAGTGTTCCTGCAGTCTGGTACGAGATAGAGGTGCTAGCCGCGGAGGACGTTAGCATCATACCAGCAGAGCAAGTCAGTGTGGCGAAGAAGGAAACCCTACGAATAGGTGCGGGGCTCCTGCGTTTTACATGTCTAGTTGGGGAACCCATCGCGTTACCTCTATATTCTTACTTTCCCATAGGCCATCAGCTAGTGGCTCTGCTCGGTTCCGGCAACATGAACGGTCCAGTCTTGAGGGAAGAGGTCCCATCGCGTTTAAGATCCGCAAGGATCCGGTCCACTCTCTCTTCGGTCACACGTTCGTAATACTCGTCGTTGATCTGCATCATCGGGCCCGTGCCGCAGGACGCCAGGCATTCCACCGTGCTCAAGGTGAACAGGCGGTCCGGCGTCGTGTGGCCGGGCGTGATCCCCAAGCGCGCCTGCAGCCAACCCAGGAGCACGTCGGACCCGACCAGCCCACACATGAGAGATTTGCACACCTGGATGTGGAACTTCCCGATCGGTTTGAGGGTCAGCATCGTGTAGAACGTGACCACTTCATACACCTGGGGCGGCGTCAGGCGCAGGATGCCCGCGATCTCTTTCATCGCCGCCTCGCTCACGTACCCCTCTTCAGTCTGCGCGAGCCATAGCAGCGGCAGCAGCGCGGAGCGGCGTACCGGGTAGCGCGCGATGATCTGCTCGATTTCGTCCTTGTACTTTTCTTGCAGCATTCCCTATCGCTGCTCTCGTTAATCGTTAAACGTTAACCGTTAAACGTCCTGGAAGCTCTCTTGCGATTAACGATTCACGAATGACGTTTAACGTCCTTACCGGTCACATTCTCCCATCACGATGTCATACGTCCCGAAGATCGTGATGATGTCCGCGATCAAGTAGCCCCGCGCCATGTGATCGAAGGCTCCCATGTGCACGAAAGAGGGGGCCCGGATCTTCATCCGATAGGGGCGGGGGCTCCCGTCGCTGATGATGAAGAAGCCGAGCTCGCCCTTTGGAGCCTCGGTCGCGCAGTAGGTCTCGCCCTTGGGTGGCTTGAAGCCGTGCGTGAAGATGATGAAATGGTGGATGAGGCTCTCCATGTCCCGCATGACTTTTTGTTTCGGAGGCGGGATGATCTGCGGGACATCCGCCATGATCGGACCCTCGGGCATCTGGTCCAGGCACTGACTAATGATCCGGCAGCTCTGACGCATCTCCTCCATCCGGACCCAGTACCGGTCGTACGTGTCGCCGTTCTTGCCGACTGGCACTTCCCACTCCACCTTATCGTAGACGCCGTAGGGCTCAAGCTTGCGGACGTCGTAGGCGACGCCGGAACCACGGAGGACCGGCCCGGTCAAGCCGAAGTTGATCGCATCGCTGGCCGAGATGACGGCTACCTTCGTAGTACGGGCAACCCAGATCCGGTTGGCCTGCAGCAGCTCGTCATATTCCTTGATGTGATCGGGGAAAGTTTTCAGGAACGCGCGTGTCCTGGATACGAGTTCCGGCGTAAAATCGCTGTCCACGCCCCCGATCCGGTAGTAGTTGAGCGTCAAACGGGCACCGCACAGCGCTTCGAACAGGTCGAGCAACACCTCGCGCTCGCGGAAAGTCCAGAAGAACACGGTCATGGCGCCGATGTCGAGGGCTTGCGTCCCCAGCCAGAACAGGTGTCCGATAATCCGCTGCAGCTCGGCCACGATGGTCCGGATGTACTCGGCCCGCTCGGGCACGGTGAGGCCCAGTAGCTTTTCCACCGCGCGGACGTAGGCGTAGTTGTTGGTCATCGAGCAGATATAGTCGAGGCGATCCGTGTGGGGGATCACCTGCATATAGGCGAGGCCCTCGGCCAGTTTCTCCACTCCCCGATGCAGGTAGCCCATATCCGGTGTGGCCTTCACAATCCGTTCTCCGTCCAGCTCAAGGACCACCCGAAGCACGCCGTGCGTGGCCGGATGCTGCGGGCCCATGTTCAGGAGCAACTCTTCCTTCCGATAGGTGGATGCTCGGGACGCGCCGTCCACTGAGAGAAACGCCTGCTTCTGCTCGTCCGGGACCTCCCCCTCGGACAAGGCCGAGGCCGGCTCGTCCAGTCTCGGGATGAACTCAAACTCGCTTCGCCAACCCTTCCCCTCCGTGGGGAAGTCTTTCCTGAGTGGATGCCCCTCGTCATAGTCCTCGGGCATCAGGATCCGCCGGAGGTCTGGGTGGCCGCTGAACCGGATACCCATGAGGTCATAGACCTCCCGCTCCATAAAGTTGGCGCCCTTCCAGATCCCGGTCACGGACGCGATGCAGGGATCCTCCCCAGAGACCCGGGCCTTGATCCGGATTCGCGTGCGGTGCGGGAGGGAGAGCAGGTGGTAGATGACCTCAAAGCGGTCGGGATCCTCGGGATAGTCGGCTGAGCAAATGTCGGTGATATGATCGAACGCCGCGGTCGGATCATCATGCAAGAAGGTCGCCACCTCCAGGATGCGATCGGCAACCACGCTGATCGACAGCTCCGCACGAGCGCGGTCCTCCTGCGCCGAGCGGATGGCGTCCGGGAACTTTGCTTTCAACGTTTCGAGAAGGGGATGCATGCTCGCTGACTCGCGGGTACGAGGCAAGGGGGGCGAGGCTATGGGCGGGGAAAATTCCTCTGGCCTATCGCCTATAGCCCCCTGCCTGGCGCCTTATTTCACGAACACTTTCTCCCGCTGAATCTTTTCCTGCAGCTTGATCAGGCCGTCGAGGAGGGCCTCCGGCCTCGGCGGGCAGCCCGGCACGTACACATCCACCGGGACGATCTGATCCACGCCCTGGACGACGCTGTAGCTGTTGTAGTGGTTGCCCGAGGTGGCACAGGATCCCATCGAGATGACGTACCGCGGTTCCGGCATCTGGTCATAGATGCGGCGGATGACCGGGGCCATCTTCCGGGTGACCGTTCCGGCGACGATCATCAGATCCGATTGTCGCGGAGAGGCTCTGAACACACCGGCGCCGAAGCGGTCGATGTCGTAGCGCGAGGAGACACTCGCAATCATCTCGATCGCGCAGCAGGCCAACCCGAAGCTCATTGGCCACAGCGAGGACTTGCGGGCCCAGTTGGCCACCCAGTCCAGCTTCGTCGTGATCACGTTCGCTTCCAACTGTCGCTCAAAAAGGCTCATGGGTTCCTCAGGGATTGTCTCATTGATTCAATGGTTCATTTATTCATTGAAGCAATGGACCAATCGTCAATGAATCAATCCCACTCAAGAGCTCCCTTCTTCCACGCATACCAAAACCCGACCAACAGAATAAGGATGAACAGTCCCATCTCCAGGAGCCCCAGCAATCCCAATTTACTCCGGTACACCACGGCCCATGGGAACAAGAACACGACTTCGATGTCGAAGATGACGAACAACATGGCGATGATGTAGTACCGCATCGGAAACTGCGTGCGGGCGTCCGAGAACAGCGGGCTTCCGCTTTCGTAAGGTGCCAGCTTGGCCCGGTACGGCCGGCTCGGCCGGACCACCCAGCCCAGCAGCAGGGACACCACTCCGAACCCCAGTGCGATCCCGAGGAAGATCAAGATCGGAACGTAATTTAACGGGACGGCTTCGTCGCCCATCGTAACTCGCGCAGGCTAGGGGCGATGGGCTAGAGGCGATAGGCCAGAGGAATTTTCTCCGCCCATAGCCTCGTGCCTCTCGCCTCGCGCCTGTCCCAGAACTGAGCCAAAGAATGGTCTAAACCGGAGCCCATCTAACTGTGACTCCGCGACCCCCTTGTGCTGGATGAGGATCTTGAAGGTCCGACCCATGCCTTCCGGGCGTAACAGTTGGACGACTGACTGGAACTCAGCGGAGCCCGCCTCCAGCGACTCCAGGAGCTGCTCGACCCCAAGCCCCATCAGAAAGCTAATCTGGTTCGTAAATCCGGTCACGTGCAGGCCCGATTCCTCGCCAACGGTGGCCAGGCTCGTGAAGTCCACGTGAGCCGTGATGTCCTGCAGCCCCGCGCGGACATAGGGGTCCTCGGACACCCGATGGTGATAGTAACACAACAGGGTTCCCCGCTGCCGGTCCGTGTCGTAGAGGTCCTGCGCAGTGTGGCCGTAGTCAATCGTGATGACGAAGCCCCTGCCGAGTACTCGTGCCACCCCTTGCATCCAGGCCAGCGCTTGCAGATTGACTTCCGTGACATACCCCTCCGGCAGCGACAGATCGAGGCGGCGCAGATGCTCCTTCAGGGCCAGGGTGGAGAGAGGCCCGACCCGCTCACAGAATCGGTCTCCCTCGCAGTCCACGTAGACTTCTCTGGGTTCGCCCTGCTCGATCCGGATGCGATGCACCGGGAACGCATCCACCAGTTCGTTCGAGAACAACACGCCGACGAGGCTGCCCGCCGGCAGTTCCTCCAAGGTGCTCACCCAGGTGACGCGCCCTGCCTGACTTAGCCAGGGGGCAAGGGTTGCCCTCTGGGCCGCCTGCATGGCCGGGCTGCGCTCGATGATCCCATAGCGCAACCGATCGAACAGGCCACCGGGTTCCTGAGCGCAGGCGGTCAGATAATCGCGGGCCAGCGTTCCCTTCCCTGCGCCCATCTCGATGACCATGAGCGGGTCCGGCCGGCCGAGCAGGTCGTCCATCTGGCGAACCTGCCGCGCGAGCGCCTGGGCCAGAGCCGCATGCACATCGCTGCTGGTGAAATAATCTCCACTCCAACCGATTCGATCCTCGCCGATCCTTCCAGGTGTGCCCGCATCGGCATCATCCCCGGGCTGGAGTCGGGTGTAGTAGCCGTATTTTGGATGGTACAGGGCCAGCTCCATGAAGCGGGCGAAGGTGATCGGGCCCGAGGCGCGGATTTCTTCCGTGATCGAGGCGACGAGGTCCGGGTGGCCATCGCGCGCCGGCTCCGCAGTTCTCGCGTGCTTGTTCATAGAGTCGTTTGAGATAGGAATGCCTACCTTAGCCGCAGCCAGAACGGCAAGTCAAGCCATTAGACCGTGAAAAGGCAATAGATTGGGAGGTGTTACGGGCGCTACGGATGGAGGCTGGCCGCTGAACCGCGGATCGTCACGAAAGGGTCGGCAGCGTCCGGGTACGGGGCCAAAAGAGGGGACTCACTACCTATTTCCCATGACATCTCTTGTACTTCTTGCCGCTGCCGCAGGGGCAGGGATCGTTGCGGCCGACCTTGTCCTGTTCCCGCTGAACAGGACGGACGGCCGCCGGCTCCTCGCCCCGGTTGAAGCTCATCCGTGGCGAAGGTCGGGACGTGGCGGCGGGTGCCGGGGTCTCGCCCCTGGCCGCCTGCACATGGAAGAGTCCATGGATGGCGTCGGTCTTGATCCGGTCCATCATCGCGGCAAACATATCGAACCCTTCTCGCTTGTATTCGATCAGCGGGTCCTTCTGGCCATACCCACGGAGGCCGATGCCGTCGCGGAGCTGATCCATCCCGAGCAGGTGATCTTTCCAGTGGGTGTCGATCACCTGCAGCAGTAGGGCCTTCTGGATGTACCGGAAGATCTCCGGACCGAGCTCTCGTTCCTTCAATTGAAGCGCGTGCAGCACGCGATCTTGGAGCTCTTCTCGTAGGGCCTCTCGGCCGAGCTCCTTGAGATCCTGCGCCGCGGCGCCGTCACCCGCACCGGGCTTCGTGAGATCGAGCCCGAACTGAGCCTGGAATGCTTCAAAAAGGCCGGGAAAGTCCCATTCCTCAGGGTACCGTTCGGACGGACAGTAGACCTCGACCAGCGAGTCCGCCACCTCCCGAATCATGTCCCGGATCTCTTCGGATAGGTCATCTCCTCCCAGGATCGCATGGCGGTGCTGGTAGATGACCTCGCGCTGCTTATTCATCACATCGTCATACTCGAGGAGCTGCTTGCGGATGTCGAAGTTATGCGCTTCGACTTTCTTCTGGGCATTTTCGATGGCCCGGGTGACCATCCGATGCTCGATCGGCACGCCTTCTTCCATCCCCAGCTTGAGCATCAGGTTGGAGATGCGCTCCGAGGCGAAGATCCGCAGCAGGTCGTCCTCCAGCGAGAGAAAGAATCGGGAAGTGCCGGGGTCCCCCTGCCGGCCGGCTCGCCCGCGAAGCTGGTTGTCGATCCGTCGGCTCTCGTGCCGCTCGGTCCCGAGGATGTGCAGTCCATCGAGGGCGATCACCTCTTTCTTATCGGCTTCACACTGGGCCTTGATCTCTTCGAAAATCGCCCGTCTCCGCTCCTCGGGCAGGTCCGGTTCCTGATAGATGACGCGCTTGAAGAGGAAATCGGGGTTCCCGCCCAGCAGGATATCGGTGCCGCGCCCCGCCATATTCGTGGCAATCGTCACGGTGCCCTTCTGGCCCGCCTGAGCGATGACTTCGGCTTCCTTCTCGTGGTACTTCGCGTTCAGGACGTTGTGCTTGATCCCGTGTCGCTTGAGATGGCCAGAGAGCCGCTCCGACTTCTCGATGGAGATGGTGCCGACCAGGACCGGTTGGCCCCGCTCGTGGCAGTCCTTGATCTCCTCCACGATTGCGTCGAACTTCTCCCGCTCGGTCCGGTAAATGACGTCGGCGTAGTCCTTGCGGACCATCGTGCGGTTCGTCGGGATCACGTTCACGTCCAGGTTATAAATCTTGGCGAACTCGCTGGCTTCGGTGTCCGCGGTCCCGGTCATGCCGGCCAGCTTGGTGTACATGCGGAAGTAGTTCTGGAAGGTGATGGACGCGAGCGTCTGGTTCTCGTTCGCGATCTTCACGTTTTCTTTCGCTTCGACTGCCTGGTGCAAGCCGTCGCTCCACCGGCGGCCGGGCATCAATCGGCCGGTGAACTCGTCCACGATGAGGACTTCGCCGTCTTTGACGACGTAGTCCACGTCCCGCTTGTACAGAGCATGGGCCTGCAGCGCCTTGACGACATGGTGGACCAGATCCATGTGAGCCAGGTCATAGAGGTTGTCCACCCCCAGCAACTTCTCCACGCGGGCGTTGCCCTCCTCGGTCAACGCCGCGGTCTTGGTTTTCTCTTCGATCGTGTAGTCTCGCTCGGCCTTGAGCTGGGGGATGATCGCGTTGATCCGGTAGTAGAGATCCGTGGATTGCTCGGTCGGTCCCGAGATGATGAGCGGTGTCCGGGCTTCGTCGATCAGGATGCTGTCCACCTCGTCCACGATCGCATAGTTCAGCTCGCGCTGGACACACTGGCTGATGTCGTTGACGATCAGGTTATCCCGCAGGTAGTCGAACCCGAACTCGTTGTTGGTGCCGTAGGTGATGTCCGCCCGATAGGCTTCGTGCCGGGTGCATGGCCGCAAGTGCTGGAGCCGTTTATCCGGGGCATCGAAGGCGGGATCGAACAGGAACGAGGCATCATGCTGGATCACGCCGACGGACAGTCCCAGGGCGTGGTACAACGGGCCCATCCACTGGGCATCGCGCTTGGCTAGGTAATCGTTGACGGTGACCAGGTGGGCGCCCTTCCCGGAGGGCGCGTTCAGATAGAGCGACAGGGTCGCGACCAGGGTCTTCCCTTCGCCGGTCTTCATCTCGGCAATCTTCCCCTGGTGCAGGACCATCCCACCCAGGAGCTGCACGTCGAAATGACGCATGGCCAGCTTCCGCTTGGAGACCTCCCGGCAGGTCGCGAACGCGTCCGGCAGGAGGTCGTCCAGCGTCTCCCCAGCGGCGAGGCGCTTCCGGAAGACCTCGGTCTTGTCGGCAAGGGCGAGGTCCGACAGGGAAGTCAGCGCCGGCTCCAGGGTGTTGATGCGCTCCACCAGCGGCCGCAAGCGGTTGATTTCCCGCTCGTTCTTGCTGCCGAAAATCAGGTTCAGGAGCCGAGTCAGCATGTGACGTAACCCATTCAGACTAAAGACATCTTTCAACGACTCTCGGTCAGTATACAGGAATTCGGACCGTAATCAATAGGAAACCAGGGCCCGGAATCGCGGCTTGACACCGAATCGTCCTCCGTTTAGTATTCGGCTTCGCGCCTATTCGGGATGCCGCGTGCAGCATGAATAGAACCCTGCAACGCTCCCTCTCGGTCGCCCTGACCGTCTGCCTCCTGCTCCTCAGCGGGCTCATGTACCCGCTGACGGTGCCGCATGCGGCGCACCATGCCCACCACAACGCCGCCACCCACGCGACGGTGCTCTGCAATTGGATGTGTGCGGCGGGTCAGGGGCTCGAAGGGTCGGTGTCCAGCGTCCAGTCCCCCCTCGGCCGGGTCTTCCTGGCCGGGCTCGCCGTTCATGAGGCGCCCCCCAGTCCCGTTCTTCCGGCGTCCACCTCCCGCGGCCCTCCTTCACGATTCATCTAAATACCCTGCAGCAATTACCGGGCTGAGTGAAGGTGTTTCCCTCACCTTCCTCTCTCACCGAATCTGAGCGAGAGGTTCTCGTGCTTCTCCCCTCTCCTGATTGGGAGAGAAAGGTAGGTGAGGGGAATATGCTGACCAGAGCGGCTCTACTCCCGGCCGGCCCGCACTCGGCCCATCATTGCTCGGAACAGGTCCGGCGCACGGCCGGGCGTGTGAAGCGGAGGAGCCATGGGCAGTGCAACGGGTCTTGGCGTACGCGTATGTTTGATCCTATCGAGCCTCCTCGTGTTCTTTGTGTTGATGCCCTTGCGCACGCAGGCGGCCTGCGGGTCCGTGACTTGCTTCGTGGTCATCGGGTCTCAACAGCAGGTTCCGCAAGCCGGGTTGCTCACGACCAATACGATCTACAATTACACGCCGATGCGCTTATTGAGCGGAACCTCAGGAGTTATTCCCGCGATCCTTCAGGACCAGCGTCTGATGATTCTGGACCATCATCAGGAGATCCGGACGATCAACCAGACGGTGACCTTCGATCTCAACTACGGCATCACGGACCGGTGGGGCGTGCAAGTCACGATCCCCTATGTCTGGCGGGTCCACCGGCATATCGACGGGTTGGGTGAAGATGGGCCGAACGGCGAAGGCGAGGAAACCAATTTCACCACGAATGGCATCGAGGATATGACCGTCACCACCAAGTACAATATGCTGCCGACACTCAGAAGCATGCTGGTCCTGATGTTTGGTGTACAACTTCCGACGGGCAGTACCCAGCGGACCGATAGTGCCGGCGAAGTGACGGAAGCCCCGCTCCAACTCGGACGAGGACAGGTTGGCCTCATCGGGTCCATCTATCAGACCTATGAGCTGATCCCTCATCGGTTGAATCAGTTTTCGTTCGTCAGCTACCGGCACACCTTCCGGAATAATGACGGCTACCAGTTCGGGGACGAGTACAACCTGAATGTCGGCGCCAATCTGGTTACGATGCCCTGGCTCGTGCTCATGGGCCAGTTCAATTACCGGTACCTGGTGCACGACAATATCAGCGCGTCCCTGTCGCGGTCGGCTACGCCTGCGGACGGCCCAGGCTTGTTTCCGGGTGAGCCCATTGTCATTGACCCAGCCATCACGGACCGCCAGGTGCCCAATAGCGGGTCGACCTATTTCGCTTTTTCGCCGGGTTTTCAGGTCAGCTTCGACGCGTTGTTCGACTCGCCTTTGACTAAGATGACGTCCTTATATTTCTACTCCCAGATTCCCATCGCGCGGGACTCCAACAACAATCTGGCGCAGGGCACCAGTTTTATTTTCGGGATTACGAAGTCGTTTCAGGTTTTCAAACCTGGAGCATGAACACGGCGACGGGCCGAGCCCGATGGGTGCCTCGGCCCACGTCGCTGCATTCGGCGCACGGGAAAGAGAACGAGGCAGGAGGATAACATGGAGGATAGCATGAAAGAGGCGTTCAAAAGGTTAGGAGCGGCGGGTGTCCTGCTCGCCCTGTTGGCCGTTGGTCAGCTTGGTGGAGATGTGTGGGGGATGGGGTCCAGACCTCCCGTGATCGGGACGGCGGCCTCGGATTTTACCCTGACCGATCTGGAGGGCCGTGCGCACAGTCTCAGTCAGCACCGCGGGAGCATCGTACTGATCAATTTCTGGGCGACCTGGTGCAAGCCCTGCACGACGGAGATGCCCGCAATGCAGGTCTGCTATGATCGGCTCCGCGAGAAGGGCTTCGTCGTGCTCGCGGTCAACGAGTTGGAGGATGAAGCCAAGGTTCGTGAACACATCAAAGCCTACGGGCATACGTTTCCGGTCCTTCTGGATCACGACAACCGGGTCGCGAATCAGTACGGCGTGTACGGACTCCCCGTCAGCGTGTTCATCGACGAACACGGCGTGGTGCAGGAGTACATCAAGGGCGGGCTGCTGACAGAGCAGAAGATCGTGGATGTGGTCCACCGCATCAAAGGAGGAAGCGCATCGCGGGCCGCTTCGCTTCAGTAAAGGCGTGAAGAGTTCGGCTCATCACCTCAGTGGCTCCGCCACTCCACCGGGCTGCGATTGACCATAATACCGGACCAGTCGGGTGCCTTGATTTACGGCGCCCCTCCCTTTATAGTCCTTCCCTCTTCGGGCGAAAGGGAGGCCTCACATGAGACCCCAGGTAGAATACCCGCTGCCTTTGGTAGCCGGCCTCAGCGCCGCCATAGTGGTTCTCCTCTCGGCGCTGGCCGGCCAGACCCAGGCCGCGCCCGCCGACAAGGCGCATGAGTACTACCTTCAGGCAGCCAAGTTGTCCCAACAGGAAAAATATGACGAGGCCGTTGCCGCGCTGAAGAAGGCCGTCCAGATCCGGCCCAATTTTCCGGAAGCCTATCGGCTCCTCGGAGAAGTGTATTTCGAGGGCAAACGACGCCCGGCGGATGCGATTACTGCGCTGAAACAGGCGATCCAGCTCAAGCCGGACTATGCGGAGGCCTACTACCAGCTTGGGCTTATCTACCAGGCGCAGGGAAAATTCGCCGACGCCGAACAGGTGCTCCGTCGCGCCATCGAGATCTCGCCGAAGTACGAGGAGGCCTACTGGGTCCTAGCCCGTCAGTTTCAGCGGAACCGGGCAAGCGATCGGGCGATCCAGGTCTACCAACAGTTATTGGCCATCAACCCGAATCACACGGGGGCCTTGTACAGTCTCGGCGTCATCTACGACAGTCAGGGCGACACCGCCAAGGCGCGCGCGGCGTTGGAGCGGTTGACGAAGGTGGATCCCAGTCATCCCGACGGGTGGTATCTCCTGGGACGCATCGAAGAAAAGGAATCCCATCTCCCGAAGGCCCTCGAGGCCTATCGCATGGCGATCGCGGCCAAGCCGGACTTGGTGGACGCCCACTACAACCTGGCGTTTATCTACCGGAGCGAGGAGAAGTTGCAGGATGCCGTGCGTGAGTTTCAGGAAGTGATCCGGCTCCGTCCGGAATATGCGGAGGCCCATCTGAATCTTGGCGGCCTCTACACCAGCATGAATAAGCTGGACCTGGCTGAGGAGGAATATGAGACCGCGGTGGCCCTGAAACCGAATATGGCCGAGGCCCACTACAGCCTCGGGCTGTTCTACGAGCTGCACCGCAAGGATTTTCCGAAGGCGCTGGCCTCATACCGAAGGTATCTGGAGCTAGGCGGCAAGGATGAGCGGGTGGAGCGGATCGTGCGACAAGGAGCGAGGTGAGGGGGCGGGTCGGCCTTTCGAGCGTCGTTCGTATCTAGTCGCTCGTATCTCGTAAGATCGTTTGCGAGATACGCTTCACGAATGACGAGAGACTCTTCCCGAGGCTCACTCACCACCAGTACGGGTAGGGGCCCCAACGTCCCCAGTAGGGACCGTTGTAGGGCCCATAGTAGAGCCGCGATTCGGCCATTGGGGGCCAGACCTTCAAGCTTTTGATCTCCAGGACTGGATACGTGTACTCGGTTTCGTCAAGCGGCAGGGTGGTCGCGCCGGTCACCTCGCCGGTGACGGTCACGCGCGTTCCTGGCGGCAGTGTGGCGGGATCCAGGAATTCCTTCTGAAAAGCAAGAAAACGACCCTGCGAGGCCGTTCGGTCCATCCCAGGGGAATAGGAGCTGTCCAGCGGAGTTTGTAGCACCTCGATGCGCGTGCCCTCTTTCAATCGTTTGGCAGACAGGACCTCCCCACCGAGCACCACGACTCGACCCCTGTAGGACATGGGTGATTCCTTGAGCTGGGTAAAGGCGAGCGTCCGATCGACTTGTCCCTGGAGCGATGGGGGAACGACAGGTTCGGAGGCGCAGCCAAGCACTGGAGTGACCGCCGCAACCGAGAGACACAGCAGCATCCGAGAGGGATACATACAACGAATGAATTATAACACGGGCATCTCGGGGGTGGTTGGACTATAATGAGGCCGGCATGCCGCCTCCAGTGGCGTCCTAAAGAGCCAGAGTGCGCTTCCCCTTCGTGGATGACCTCAAGACATCGGCAGCTAAGATGAAAGGAGCTGGTGCGATGCTGCATCGAGCCCATAGGGTCGGTCGGGTGGTGACGCTGGTCAGGTGCCTCGTTGGATTCGGCGTGCTCGCATTCCTCGCGTTGGCCCCTCTTGCGATGGCCGCCGGACTCCAGGGAAAGTTCGTAGAGCTCAAGGAACCGTCTCTGCACGCCCGCGGCAAAGTCAAACTGATCGAGTTCGCCGATTTCTACTGTCCTCATTGTCACATGTTCGAACAAGCCGTCTTACCGGTCCTGGAGAAGGAGTTCGGAGATCGGCTGGAGGTCAACCTCGTCGGCTTTCCGATTATCCCGGGCAAGCTGCCCATGGCCTTCGAGATGTATGAGCAAGCCAAGGTGATGGGGAAGGGCCCTGAGATGAAGCGGGTCCTGTTCCGGACGATTCACAAGGACCGCGTGCAGATCTTCGATCGAGTCATCCGCGAGCAAGTTATTCGCGAGGTCGGCCTGGATCCGGTGGCGTTCGAAGCCGGTCTGGCCAGCGGGAAGCCAGCCAGGGCGGTTGAAGAGGGCAAGCGGTGGGGGAATCGTGTAAATGTCCAGGCCACGCCGACGGTGGTCCTGGATGGGCACATCAAGGTGGAAGGTTTAGATCCAGAGAATCTCAAGACGGTGATTCGTAGCATTTTGGACTCGGAGACCAAGAAATAGCATGGCTGCAGGCACTAGACGACGCCCTTCCTTACTTCGCAGGTGGCCGATCAGCCGGAAGGGATCATGCACCGGGGCCTTACTTCTGCTGCTCATGTGCGGGCTGCTTGGAGCCGGCGCGGCCAGCGGCGCGGGGCGGCGCGGTTCCACGGTCCCGAGCACCGCCGCAGACCTGCAGGCGCGTGTCAAGGCCACCGCGACCAAGGTAATTCCCGCCGTCGTGAATATCGCGTCCGTGGTCGTGGTGCGCGATCAGGCGTTCAGCGAGGACGGGCTGCCGTTCGGCCTGTTTACGGAGCCGCCGCCACGCCGGCAGTACGGGCAGGGATCGGGGGTGATCGTCTCCGCCGACGGCTACATCATCACCAACAACCACGTGGTCGGCGACGCGGTTGAGGTCGAGGTGCTCCTGGCGGATCGGCGGCAGTTCAAAGGCCACGTCGTGGCGACCGATCCCAAGACCGATGTGGCGGTGGTCAAGGTGAACGCGAGCGGCCTCCCGGCTCTCCCCTGGGGTGACTCCAGCCGGTTGGCGGTCGGGGATTTCGTGCTGGCCATCGGGAACCCCTTGGGGCTCAACCAGACCGTGACCTTTGGAATCGTCAGCGCGGTCGGACGCGCCGACGTCGGGATTGCCGATTACGAGGATTTCATCCAGACAGACGCGCCGATCAATCCTGGGAACTCCGGCGGCGCCTTGGTCAACATCAGGGGCGAGCTGGTCGGGATCAATACCGCCATCGCCAGCATGACGGGCGGCAGCGTAGGAGTCGGCTTTGCGGTACCGAGCAATATGGCCCGGACCGCCATGCAGAGCCTCCTCAAGACGGGCAGAGTGGTGCGAGGATTCCTCGGCGCTTCAACGCAGGATGTCACCCCCCCGCTGGGAAAACTGTTCAAGTTGCCGGATGTGAAGGGGGCGATTATCACCGAGCTGCAGCCCAAGGGTTCGGCCGAGAGAGCCGGACTGCGGCGCGGTGACGTCGTGGTCCGGTTCGACGGCAAGGAGGTGACGGATAACGGTCGCCTCCGCAATGTGATCGGCAATGCGCCGATTGGCAGCAAACATCGTTTGGAGATCATCCGCGACGGAAAGTCGGAGCAGGTGGAACTAGTGATCCAGGAGGCGCCCAAGGAGCATGTCCGGCGCGCACCGCCCGCGCACCGCTCGGTCCTGCTCGGGCATCCCTTAGGCGGGTTGCTGGTGGACGAGGTCGGTCCGGGGGGCGCCCCCCAACCCGGTCTAGGCGGGGCGACCGGCGTGGTGGTCACGGGTGTGGAAGAGGGGAGCCTTGCGGAGGCCTCCGGGTTAGCCGCGGGCGACCTGATCCTGGAGGTCAATCGGCAGCCGGTTCCCGATCTTCAAGCCTTCCAGCGGCTGGTGGCCCCGATCAAGCCCAAGGACCTCACGCTGTTCCTGATCAGTCGCCAGGGAGCAGTGCTGTACGTGCCCGTCGAAGGAGAATAGGGGATCCATCGGCACGGTGAGAGCCGCTTAGGTGCGCGCTCGCCTAGCTGCTGTAGCTACCAGCACAGCGGTTCCGGCTCCCCCCATCCCCCAAATAGGAATTTGGGGTGTTCTCCGATCCACTCAGGCCTGGTTCTTAGCAGGCCTGAGCGGTCGGGCCTCACTCGCTGTGCCGCTGCGCACATCAGCATAGCTCGCTCGCAATGCCGCTCTCTCACCGTGCCGATGGCCTTGAGCGTGAGAGGGCAGTCGGGACTCCCAGGTCGCCGCTACCCTCGCAACACAATGCCGCGTTAAGGATGCCCCAATCCACCAGGGGGTTTGTAAAGGATGGGACAGGGAAAGAAGGAAACACGGTACCGACTCGTTTTCGGAGAGCACGTGAATACTGCCATGCGCCAGAATACGCTCTATGAGTTAGAGGACATGGGTGCTGAATGGAATTCCGACGCTGATGGATCGCATGTGCTTGTCGTAAGCAAGCATGACAAGGGGGATTATGTATCTCGGTTTCTCCGAGATGAAGAAAAAGCTGGTAGGCTTAAGTTCACCGTAGCGGACTGAGCAGCAAAGCATGATTAGTGATCTACAGGAATCAGTACTGCTTTCCTCAATGGGTTGGGTGGATGGGGGCAGTGTGTGGTCACTCGACACTTCGACAGGAGCGGAGAAACGCTTCCGGCTCAGTGACGCCAAATATCTCAGCCTTCACCCGGGCAAGCATGGTCACTTTTCCGTTCTTCATCACTTCGAAGGAAGTCAGATAGAGATCACAGCACACCGGTTCTCCGCGCCCTCCCAAGTGGTCGCTCAAGTCACCGTCAAGTGTTCATCCTTCGAATTTACTGGGGATTCGACGGTCTGGAATTTTCTACCTATTTCCTACGTCGCTTATTTTAAGCAGGCAGCTTGGTCCGACTTCGCACTTATCAGAGTCGACTCTCACCGGCCGAGTGTACAGGTACACGGATTTGAGTGGTACGACGACAGGTATGACAAAGGTTACCAAGGAATCGTTGGAGTCACGGAAATACCCGGCAATGACCTCCTCATCGTGTCAATCCAGCGCGATTCCAGGCCGGTGCTCTACGACCCCGAGGGCCACCGCAAAGTCGGCGAGATTGAGCTCGCCGGGTGCAATGGCAATCCAAGGCTTCGCTTCCGTCGCACCGTGAACGAACTCTGGGCAGATGACTATGACACCATTCTCAAAATCAATCCAGCAACGTGGCGGGTGGAGCGGTCCCGTCGGCTTCAGGGTGCAGCCTTGGGCTCAAGGCAGTTTATCGGGGAGTTTAACTTCGACTCCACCGAGGCGATCTGCGCCGTTGCCCGTCCCTTCAGCGGCGATGTGGTTGGCCTGACTCCGAGCAACCTGCGGGTCCGTTACCATTGCAGGACTGGTGGACAGCCGCTGGAAGTGGCAGCGCTTCGCGACAAGCGGGTGTATGCTAGAGATTGGAAGAGCGGTAATTTGCTACAAGGCACGCTACGCCGAAGATGGGTTTTCTAGCACGCTGTTATAACTAAGTGAGAGAAGGGTCGAAAAGGTTTCCAGGCACATTTTTCTCAGGTTCGATGAGTCGATTAGGAAGGCAAAAGCAACGTCTTAAGGAGTTGGAACGCATATATTCGTGCTCGCTTCAGCGCGAACTGGTAGTGGTCGCAGGCTCAGGAAAGATTTGGGCTTCGCAGTATCTGTATCACAAATGGCAGTACGCCGACTCGGGAAAATCAAAGAAGAAACGAGCGACCAAAGACCTCGAAAAGTTGGAGAAAGACATTCTGAAGCTCCGCGATAAACTTGGACTGCCTGTGCACGGCGGACCCATTGGCATAATCCAAGAGTGGACCGAGCGGATATCAGGTTTGTCAGAAGATGGCGATCGTCGTGCTTTCGCGAAACGCGCACTTGAGAAGCTGTCCGCTGAGGGCACGGAGACATAGCAAATGCCTGGACTGAGGGAGAAACTGGACTGAGGGAGAAAAAGGTTCCAAGGAAGAAAAAGGTTCCAGGAATCCTTTCCCACGTGCAGGTCGACGCCACCCGCGCAGCAAACTAGTCGACCGCCTTACTTCTCGATCTTCTTCGCCACCATCTGGTAGTAAACGGTCACTTTGTCGCCTTTATTCACCTTGATGCCCTTCAACCCCTGTGTCGAGAACTCCCAGACTTCTCCCGCCTTGTCCACGCTGAGGAGCTTGGCCTTGTCATCTATCTCGGTCACAAGGCCGGTGAATTGATATTGCTTCTGTCCGCCTGCCATGGAGAATCCCGCGAGAAATGCAACCACGGTGAGGACCACTACTATCAAGACTAACGTGGGCTTGCGCATGTGACGACCTCCTTTCAGACCGGCCTAGCCGGCCCATCACTGACTGTGGGGATGAAAACGGTGGCTGACACCCGGTTCTTTCCAAGTTGCTGACTTTGCTGTGTTGCGGTGCTACTATAAGGCCCGCCTGCATGTCATGTTGAGAGTGTCGAAAATATGACGACTCAGGCAGCCATTAGGTTAGCGGTTCAGCGGTTGGTGGAATCCGCCAAGCCGCTCAAGGTCATTTTGTTTGGCTCGGCTGCTTCGGGGCAGACGAGCCCGCATTCGGATTTGGACTTTCTCGTGGTCGAGCGTGAGGTGCCGTCTAAGTTGAAAGAGATGGTCCGTCTACGAGAAGCGGTCGGCTCGATTGGGTTTCCTGTCGATATCCTCGTGTATTCTGAGCGAGAAGTTTCGGAATGGGGGCACCTGCCGGGTACAGCGTTATATTGGGCGCTTAAAGAGGGCAAGACTCTGTATGAAGCAGCCCGGTGATCTCGCTCGCCGCTTTCTTGCGCTTGCTGATCGCGACATCAAAACCTTCAGTCAGCTTGCAAATATCCCCGATAGCGATGACGAGGCGGTTGGATTTCACGCCCAACAGGCTGTCGAGAAGTGTTTAAAAGCGGTCCTGGCCAAGCATCGGGTTGAGGTCCACAAAACCCACGACTTGCAGGCGCTCCTTGACCTCTTGGCGGAGCGTAAGCTGCCGATTCCTCCCATGGCTAAAGAGATCAAGACCTTGAATCCCTTCGCGGTCATCCTGCGGTATGACCTCCTTGAGTTGGAGCCGCTTGACCGCAAGCAAGCACGGGAGATTCTGGATAAGGTCCGCCAATGGGCAGGAGAGCAGATTCAATAACAGAGGGCAAGACGCTAACAATCTCGATGCTCTAATAGCCAGCCCAACCTTTTAGGCCACCCGCTCACCCGAAACCCACCAGAGAACACCGTTGGACTAAGACGCCCGAGGGCGGCTGGGAGCAGGCCTCGAGACCGGAGAGGCCGGTCTCAGGCATGCGTATTAGCCTAGGCATGGCCGGGCAAGGCCTGGATCAGGGTCCTCAGCCGCTCGTGCTCCCGGGGTTGGACCAGCGTGAACTCGACTCCGAAGTCCTGCCCGCGCACCCAGCGCACCGCACCGGACTCGACTGTGATGGCCGGCCCGTGATCTGACGGAAAAATCTGAAGCCACACGTGATCACCTAGTTTGACTTTCTGGGCGCTTTCGACTCCACAACTGCTCGCGGTCAGGTTGATGAGTGTGCCCTCGCCCTGGTGCCGCCCGCTCCCGAACGAGAGCGTGACCTTGTACTCAATGCGAAGCCGCTGCTCCTTCCGTCGTTCCATCATCCACCCATCGACTGGGGCGATCGAGTGCCTGGACCGGCACGCCGCTCGAGCACGGTGATCACTCGGTGCCCGCTCCAGGGGTAGTTGTGTCGAGCAGCTGGCGGAGCCGCGTGGCCTCCTCCGTCTGGATGCGCTCGAATTCCACGCCGAAATCTCCCCTTTGGACCCATCGCACCACGGCCGATTGAATTTCGATTGGCCGATCGTGAGCGGACGCGTGGATCAGCAGCGACACACAGTCCCCCTTCTTCAAGGTCCTGTCGCCTTGTATCGCGCAGCCGGCCTGTGAAAGATTGAGCAATTTCCCCTCCCCTGGCGTTCTTCCGCTTGCGAGCGACAGGGTCACGCGAAATTGAACCCGAATGCGCGGATGCTTGCGTCGTTCGATTGGAGCATCAGTCATGAATGGACGCGGTCCTCCAGTGATTCAAATAGACCGATGGTGAAGCCCGTCCCCGTGAGGGAGCAAAGGGGGCAAGGAGAGACACGACGGAGAGGGAAAAGGGGTCGGGAATCATGATCTACGCACCAGGATTCTGCGAGGTGGCCGGACCGACGTCGGCCGCCTGGGCGAGTTGGGTCAGGCGCTCCAGCTCACCAGGGCGGATTTTCACGAATTCAACGCCGAAGTCCCGTCCGCGCACCCACCGCACGGCCGCCGATTCAACTGCAATCGGTGGACCCTGATCAGGCGGATGGATCCGCAGCGACACATAATCCCCTGCTTTCAACGACTGGTTGCTCTCAATGGCGCACCCTCCCTGTGAGACGTTAAGCAGTTTCCCCTCTCCAGAGATTTTGCCGCTCGCGAACGACAACGTCACGCGGAATTCAACCCGAATGCGCTGCTGCCTACGTCGTTCCTGTGGTGCGTCGCTCATGGATTGGCTCAGGACTCCACTGGGTCGAGTCTGCCGGAGCGTAAGCCCTCTCCGGCGATGTGTCAAGTAGGGTGCCAACGCATGTGAAACGGTTGACAGGGCCACTCTCGTGGAGATAGACTATGTGCCACGATTTGTAATTTCGTAACACCGACGTGTGGGAACGTGGGTCCGGACCATGAAGAAGCTCGTGCGATTCGGCGTGTCGTTGGACCATCATCTGCTGGATGACTTTGACCGGCTCATCGCGGGCAGGAAGTACACAAACCGGTCGGAGGCGCTCCGAGACCTCATTCGGGACAACCTGGTCGGTCAGGAGTGGGACGAGGACAAGCAGACGGTCGGGACGATCACGTTTGTGTATGACCATCATGTGCGGGATCTCACCCGGAAGCTGACCGACATCCAGCACCGCTACCAGTCTCTTATTCTCTCCGGCATGCATGTACACCTCGACCATGATCATTGCCTGGAGGTGCTCGTCGTGAAGGGCAAGGGATCGGAGATCAAGACGGTTTCGGATGAACTCATCGGGACAAAAGGCGTGAAGCACGGCAAGCTCACGGCGACCACGAGCGGCAGGGGGCTCAGCTAGGGAATGAGAGTGTGCGTGATCGATGGACGGGGCGGGGGGCTGGGGAGCCGGCTGATCAGGCGCCTCCTGGATGTCCTGGACCATCAGCACGACATTCTGGCCTTGGCTACCAATGAGGTGGCGGGCGCCGCGATGGCGAGGGCAGGGGCAACCCGTGTCGAGGTCGGGGAGGCGGCGATCAGACGCACAGTTCCGAACGCGGATCTGATTCTTGGCTCGCTCAGCATCGTGCTGTCCGGGGCGATGCTGGGAGAGATCACCCCAGGCATCGCCGACGCCGTTCTTCAGGCTCCCGGACGCAAGCTGCTGCTCCCACTGAATCGCAGAGGCGTCGAGGTTGTTGGCACAGAGTTTCGCACCCTCGAGTCGTTGATCGACCACGTGGTCCGGCGAGTCCAATCGACTCTGAACTCTGCTGTCCTCACCTGAGGGTCTCTCCTCCGGATAATCCTTCACCGTCAGACCACGAGGGTCTGAGCAAGCAATGCTTGAACCCTCGTGGGCCTCCGTCGGGTCCACAGAAAGGCCGGGCCCTACGATGGAGGCGGCCGTTCTGATCAGAAGAGAGGCGCGTACCTCCCCACTGGTCGTGGCGCTGCTGGCTGCGATGATCGGGGGTATCGGCGATGGTGTCCAGGAGCTCCGCGCGCATGAACCGGACGAACCTGCCCTGGAAATCCCCGAAGTCTCCGTGAAGGCAGAACCGCCCGTGGCTGCCTCCTCCCAGCAGTTTATTCCGGACAAGGAAATTCTCCTCCAACCGCAAGGACGCCCGGCCCAGGTTCTGCGTCTGATCCCTGGGTTCATCGCGGTCGAGCATTCGGGCGGCGCCGGCAAGGCGGACCAGTATTTCTTGCGGGGCTTTGACGCGGACCATGGGACGGATGTCGCCTTCTTCGCGGACAACATGCCGATCAATCTGCGCACCCATGGGCATGGCCAGGGCTATACGGATCTGAATTTCATCATTCCAGAGACCATTAAGGGCATCGACGTCGTCAAGGGGACCTATCACACCGAGTTCGGCGACTTCGATACGGCGGGAGCGGTGCGATTCATCTCGCGTGATGTACTGGAGGACAATGTCGTGCAGGGAGCCGGCGGTCAGTTCGACACGCAGCGGTATCTGCTGATGATGTCGCCAACCAGGGACAAGGTTAGGACGCTGCTCGCGGGGGAGGCCTACTATACCAACGGTCCCTTCATCAACGACAACCGCTACTTTCGTGTCAACCTGTTCGGCAAGGCCACGCTGAACCCGACGGTCAGGTCGGAGCTGAGTCTGACCGCCAGCTACCACCAAGCTCACTGGAACGCGTCCGGCGAGATTCCGATGCGGGCTGTGACGGACGGTAGCCTGGACCGTTTCGGATCTATTGATCCGTCCGAAGGGGGCAAGACTCAACGGGCGACAGGGCGACTTCAGTATCACTATGATGTGACCTCGAGCGGAAAGTTTTTCGCCGACGCGTACGTGATGTACTACAATCTGCAACTGTGGACCAATTTCACCTTTTTCCTGAATGATCAGGTGAACGGTGACGGCATCGAACAGGACGACCGGCGCGTGATGTCCGGTGGCGATATCGGGTATCGGCAAGCGGGAGAACTCTTCGGCATCCCCGGCGCGACGACGGTGGGATTCCAGCTCCGGAACGACACGATCCCCAACATCCGGCTCGGAACGCAGACCAAACGGAATCCGACTGGGACGACTGTGCAGAGCGCCGTCGAAGAGGCCTCCTACTCGCCCTACCTGAAGCTCGAGTTTCAGCCGACTCCCTGGATGCGACTGGCTGGAGGCGTGCGGGTAGACTATTTCACGTTTGATGTGCGCAACCTGTGCGACACCTGTCCGGAGCAGCCGGCTGGCCGAAAAGATTCCGGTCAGGTCAGCCCCAAGGTGAACGTGATCCTAGGCCCCTGGTACAACACAGAGTTCTTCGTCAACTATGGGGTAGGGTTCCATAGCAACGACGCGCGAGCCACGGTCGTTGGTGCGAGCTCTCCGTTAGCACGGGCGCAGGGTGCCGAGATCGGTATTCGCTCCAAGCCCTGGGGGCCCGATGGGCTGGAGCTCATCGCCACCCTCTGGGCGTTAGACCTCAAATCGGAACTCGTGTTCGTGGGAGACGAGGGCACGACCGAAGCGCGAGGGCCGACGCGGCGGTACGGCGTCGAGGTGGGGGCGCGCGGGCAGGTGTGGGGCCCACTCTATTTCAACGGCAGCTTCACCTGGACCCATTCCGAGTTCAAAGATACCGGCCTCGCCATTCCGCTGGCCCCCGAGCTGACCAGCTACGCGGCCGTGCTTCTTCGATGGCCGGAGGGGCTCTCTTCACAGCTGCAGATGACGTACCTGGGAGTCCGCCCCTTGACCGAGGATCGCAGCATCAAGGCGCCCTCCTGGCTCGATTTCGACTTGACCGAGCGGTATCGGCTGCCGGTCAAGCTCTCCCACGGACGGTTGGAGGCCTTCCTGTTCGTCCAGAACCTCTTCGATACACAATGGGAGCAGGCCACGTTCGCCTTCGAGTCGCGGCTGCCGAATGAACCGGCAGGCGTCACCGACATCCATTTCGTGCCGGGAAATCCCCGCTTTGTTATGGGGGGCCTGGCGTGGTATTTTTAGCTCGGCTGCTGAAAAAGGCGCCCAACTTTGTTCTCAGTCGGGCGTCTCCCTGCGACGTACCCAACACCCGTTGCACGTGGGAGAGCAACGGGTTCCCGGTACGCCTCAGTCGCCGCCCTCCCTGCGGCCTCGTTGGATGACCTTTTTGAGCAGCCGAGCCGGGGGCTCTGGGCAACATGGACCGTCCACGTTGCACACGAACACTTAGTTGCGTGCTGTTAGTGTGTCTGGTTTCATCCGCCGGTGGGGAAGAGACACCAGGAGGGGCGCCTTACGTTTCCTATTCGTTTGTTGAAACGCACAAAACAGAATCAGATCATCGCAAAATAGTTACGAGAAAATTCCTGGTCGATGGAGAAGCGGGGTATGGACGCGAGGAAGATATCGAAGGAAGCCTAGAACCGACTGGAATTTCCATAAGCTTCTTTAACAACTACGAGCGTAAGTTGTCTGTCCAGGAGCAAGCGCGATTGGTTCACACACTTCATGACTCGAAAGTGTTTGAGTTGATCACAGAGAAGGACGATGTCAACGCCAGCTACTATAGCCACCTGGAGGTACGAATCGCTGAGAGGAAGGCTGAATATTCTTTCTATTCACCACCATTATCGCAGACTAGGAAGGCTATCCATGGCATTATGCTTCAATGCGCGAAGAAGTTAGCGATCGATCAACCGAGAGATTTAGAGAGGGCAACTACGGTTACGGAAGGAGATCGGGAGCTCGCAACAAATGTAAACTTGAAGGATCTGCTCACTAATCCGATTCAGTACCATGGCAAGCGTGTGGCCGTGGTTGGATACTACTATGCTTTCTTCCCCGAAAGGAGTCTGTATATTGACGAAAGCGCTCGCCGCTCACATAGTTATCAGCAGAGCCTTTGGATATCTAGTCCGTCATCATTCGCTGACGCATCTGCCCTTCATGAAACAACTCAAGGTTGGCTCCGAGTAGAAGGGATTTACCTGCATGGACGGACCGGTCACGCTATGCTATGGCCTGGTGCGATCGTCCGCACTACACGGATAGAACCTGTAACCTCACCCTCCCAATGAACAAAGTGTCTCCTTCCAGGAGGAAAGTTCTTTCTCGCGGTTATTTTCGACGGCCGACGTTGCGGGTGGCCCGGGGGCTGCTGGGAAAGTATCTCGTTCGCGACAACGGGTCCGGTCTCGTGGCTGGTCGGATCGTGGAAGTGGAGGCGTATGTTGGGCCGGAGGATCGAGCCTGTCATGCGTCTCGCGGCCGGACCAAGCGGACCGACGTGATGTTCGGCCCCGCAGGGGTTGCGTATGTCTATCTCATCTACGGCATGTACCACTGCTTCAATATCGTGACCGATCGAAGCGGCTATCCCGCCGCGATCCTGATCCGCGCGGTCCAACACCATTCCACCCAGACGACTCTAATCGATGGTCCCGGACGGGTCTGTCGCTTTCTGGAGATCGATCGGAGGCTCAACCGGCTGGATTTGACGCTGGGTCGAGTTTTGTGGGTTGAAGATCGCGGTGAGCGAGTCTCCAAGTCGGCGGTCGCGACCTACCCAAGAATCGGGGTGGACTATGCGGGAGCGTGGGCAGCCAAGCCGTGGCGATTCCGGCTGAAGAGCTAAGGGCTAAGCGCTGAGGGCTGAGAGCCGGAGCGGCTGCTTATTGTCCGCTCAAGGAGACAGGATGAAGGCGTCGGAACTCCTGATCAGGTGCTTGGAGAACGAAGGCGTTGAGTTCCTGTTTGGCTTGCCCGGTGAAGAGATCTTGGATGTGATGGATGCCTTGCTGGACTCCCGCCTCCGGTTCATCGAGACCCGGCACGAACAGGGGGCAGCCTTCATGGCCGACGTGTACGGACGGCTGAGCGGAAAGGCCGGCGTGTGTCTGTCTACCCTGGGGCCTGGCGCCACGAATCTGCTGACCGGGGTGGCCGACGCGAACTTGGATCGGGCTCCGTTGGTAGCGATCACCGGTCAGGTGTCGCTGGATCGGATGCACAAGGAATCGCATCAGTACATTGATGTGATCTCGATGTTCAAGCCGGTCACGAAGTGGAACACGGAGATTACGAGGCCCCACGTGATTCCGGAAACGGTGCGGAAGGCCTTCAAAGTCGCTCAGACCGAAAAGCCTGGAGCGACCCATCTGGAGTTGCCGGAAGACGTCGCGGCGGAACAGGTTCAGGAGCAGGAGGTTGGCGGGCCGCTCCGTGTCCAAGCCCCCTTCAGTCCCGAGCCACTGGCCGCTCAGGTCGAACGGGCGGTGCAAGTCATCGCTGGGGCACGGAGGCCGGTGCTACTCGTCGGGAACGGCGTGATCCGAAGCCTCGCCCATGAGGCGGTCCGGCAATTTGCGCGGACGTTGAATATTCCCGTGGCGCAGACCTTCATGGGCAAGGGCATCATGCCGGATACGGATTCGCTCTCCCTGTACACATTTGGCCTGCAGGCGCGTGACTATACCGCCACGGTGTTCGAGAAGGCTGATGTGGTGATCACGGTTGGCTATGACTTCGTGGAGTACGCCCCCTGCTTCTGGAACCCGAACCGGGACAAGCGCGTGGTCCATGTGGATATGTCGCCGGCTGAAGTGGACGCTCACTATATCGTAGACGTGGGAGTGCTGGGTAATCTCGCCCTGTCACTGGAGCAGATCGGAGAGGGGCTGACGCCGTTCGACCTGCGTTGGGCCAAGCAATGCCGTGAAACGGTGACGGCGGGGTTCGAGACCGAGCTGGCTGGTCGTCCGACCTGGCCGATGCGTCCGCAGCATGTGATCCGTGACCTACGCGCGGTGCTTGCCCCTGAGGATCTCGTGATCTGCGATGTGGGCGCGCACAAGCTTTGGATGGCCAGGATGTTTCCTTGCCTGACGCCCAACACCTGCATCGTGTCGAACGGGTTTGCCTCGATGGGGATCGGGCTTCCCGGTGCCGTCGCCGCGAAGCTCCTGTTTCCACAGCGGCGCGTCGTGGCAGTGACCGGAGACGGTGCCTTCTTGATGAACGCTCAGGAACTGGAGACAGCTGTCCGCCTGCAACTGCCCGTGGTCATCCTGGTCTGGCGGGACGACGGGTATGGCGTGATCCGCTGGAAACAGATGCTTCGATTCGGGCGGACGTCCTTCGTTGATTTCGGGAATCCAGATCTCGTGGCCTACGCGAAGAGCTTCGGGGCGGCAGGGTACCGGGTCTCGGAGTCTTCTGAGCTCAAACCGATTTTGACCGAGGCGTTCGCCAGCGGCCGTCCGGCCGTCATTGACTGCCGGGTGGATTATGCCGAGAACCTGAGGTTGACAGAGAGGCTGAAGGCGCTGCCGTAAGGGGGGGCTCGACCTGATCGCCTGAGCCTGGGTCACTGGAAAATCTAACGGGGAGGCCGCCCTTCGGGTGACCTCCCCGTTGTGTTTCGTAAAGTCGATCCAGCCGGTCGACTACTTCGACATCTTGGTCGCGGACTTCACCGGTGGGTCAATGACAATCTGAGGGCCTTGCACCTTCGGGAGCTGTCCAGCGCCATGCTTCTCTTTGATCCTCTGATTGTTCTCGTCCTGGAGCTTCTGCTGCGTATGGTTGTCGGTCGCTTGCACGGACTCTACGAGAGCTTTATCTCCGCCCAGGTTGCTCTGGCCGGTATCATTGGCCAGGGATTGTCCCGTCACCGGGCTGACCGCTTTACCGGCCGGATAGCCCGGATGCTTCGGGAGGAGAGCCGGGTTGGCGAGAACCAGCGAGACGGAGAAGAACAGTCCGAATACCACCGCAAGACTGCCGATTAGCATTTTCATAGCGCGCGCTCCTTATGAGGAAGTTGACGGCAAAGAGGTCACAGAATCAAGAAGAGGACACAACTCAATCGTGGGGCGTATCTTAGCCGCCCCGGTTGCGCCATGTCAAGGGGAGCGGACGGGTTGGAGTTCGGTCGTCGGCCCGTGAGAGGGGCAGGAGAGGCCCCCTTCACGCCGGCTCACCGACCGCGGTGCGGCCGTCGGCCTCTGCCGCGACGCCGGTACGGGGCGCCGCGAGGATGGGAGGCCGGCAGGCGGATGATCACCGCAGTTCCCTGGCCAGGTCCGCTCGCGATGGAGATCTGCCCCTGGTGTTCCTCCACAATCTTCTTGACCGTGGCCAGTCCCAGGCCCGTCCCGGCGCGCTTGGTGGTGAAGAAAGGCTCGAACACCTTGCCGACATGCTCGGTCGGGATCGGAGAGCCATCGTTCTTGATCGTGACCTGGACCACCGGCTGCTGTCCCCGAGGCAGTTTCGGGTGGGCGACCTCGATGTGCAGATTTCCACCGGGGGTCATCGCCTCGAGCGAGTTTTTGAAAATGCTGAGGAACACCTGCTGCATCTTGGCGTCGTCGCAGCGCACCGGCATGAGGTTGGCGCTGGATTCCTTGGTAACGCGGATCCGGTTCATCTCCAATTCCGTGGCGATGAGCGTGAGCGCATGCTCGATGACGTCCGTAATCCGGCAGGTCCGCCGGTTCAACTCCAGGGGTTTGGCGAAGTCCAGGATTTCGTTCAGGATCGCTTCGACGCGGATCAGGTCCCGCATCGCGTTCTCGACCCGGGTCTGCGGGTCGAACTCCAGGATGCCCTCGCCAGTCACCTCCTCGAGTTGCGCTCGGATGGAGGCCAGCGGCTCGCGAATTTCGGTGGCCAGGAAGGCGCTGAACTCTCCGAGAGCTGCCTGTCGTTCCTGCTTTCGGATCAAGGGTTCGGAAGGCCCCGGCGGCGTCGTCGTGCTCGGCACCGCGCCCGACTCTCCGGTCTCCGTTTTCACCACGGCGCCGACCGCCGGCTGCTGCACCACCTCCGTCAGCTTGACGATCAAGGGCTCCAAGGCGCGTGCGTCGGACAGCGTATACTGCATCGCCGCCTTGGAGGCCAAGGTGCACGTCCCTCCGACCTGGCCTCGGACAAAGAAGGGCACGACAAGGGCGGACTGATACCGGTCCTTATACAGGTGCTTGTGGTCCAGGAAACGGCCCTGAGTAGAGGCAAGATCGTGATCGACGCGAGGCTTCCGATGGCGAACCGCCCATCCGGACGCCGAGGCCTCGAGGCCAAGTCCCTGGCCCAGCTTGAGGTCCTTTTTTTGATCACCTCGGTGCTCCCCTGCAATGCCAACCACCTCGACCGCGGCGGCGATCGGATCGTAGAGACAGACCCACGCCCGATCAAACGGTACGGTTCCCATCGTCTCGGTCAACAGGGCGACACACCGCTCCTGCATCTCTGGCGTGGCATAGGAAGGCGGAGATGCCAAGGGTTCGGGCCCCTTGGACTTGGCCGGAGAGACAGGTTCGTGCACCACCACCGGCCGATTCATGATCAGGGAGCTCTGGAACAGCGAGGCGGTCTCCAGAGCGCTCGTGATCGCGTCACTGGCCGCCTCCAGAATGGACTTTTCCTTCTTGGAGTAGGTGGGGCTTTCCTTCCGCCCGATCACGAGGACGCCGTACGTGCGCTGCTCGTGCCGGAGCGGCACCGCCAGCAAGGACTTGGCGGAGGGCGTGATCATGCGCACACGCAAGGACCGGAGTCCGTCGCCGTCCTCGGCCTGCGAGCCCCAGTCGGCCACTCCTTGTAGGGAGAGGGTTCGGAGAATTGCCTGCACCTCGCGCGGCGCGAACCCGCGGGCTCCCTGGGCGACCAACGGTCCGTCTTCACGGTCGAAGATTCCCACCAGCGCCTGCTCGAAGCCCAACTCGTTCAGAGTCGAGGTCAGTGTTCTCTGCAGGGTCGTTTGTTTGGCAGTACGGAGTTGCTCTGCAGCGGTTGCCATAACCAAGCCTGTAATCGAGATAAGCGATAGCGACCAGATCCAAGCGGTCCGCTCTATGCTGCTCGCCTGGCGCTAGCGAGTGACGGGCATTGTAGCAACGCGGTCGGTCTATTTCAATCGAAAGCAGGACCGTGGGTGTCGACGTACCGGCATACGGGCGGGCTCTAGTCGGGGTTGACGATCCGAGGTGGCCTTCGCCGATGGACGACGACCTCCACGCGGCCCTCCTCGGAAACCAGCAGGTTCAAGATGCTGCTCACCGCGCTGATTAAGATGGCGCCCCAGACCGCCGGCCAGAAGCCGCCAACGACGAATCCCTTGACCATGAAGGAGACGAACAAGAGCAGCAGCGCGTTGATGATCACCATGAAGAGCCCGAGCGTGAGAACAATGAACGGAATGGAGAAGAAATACAGGATGGGACGGACCAAGGCGTTGAGCAGCGCGAGCACAATCACGGCGGCGATGCCGGCCTCAACGCTCTCCACTTCGATGCCGACCACGATCGCGCTGGCCAGCAGCACGGCGACCCCGGTGACCGTAAAGCGTATGAGCAACCCTCTCATGAGCCGCTACCCGTCATTGGTCATTCGTCACTGGTGGGTCTGAACCAGTTCGCTCCCTCTAGATTTCATCATGGCATCGCTCCGTTGTCCGGATGACCGATGACGAGTGACGGTTTACGATCCTATTGCGAGATCCACCGACGCCTGCCGCTTGGTCACCTTGTCGTTCGGATCGTAGGTCGCCACGATGTCCTTCAGTGCCCCATTAGCCGAGACCGTGATCTTGGTCCCGGAATCTTCATTGTGGAGGTGCAGGAAGATTTCGTAATAGCCTTGCTCATTCGTCTTGGTGCTGCCGGGATGGGCGTCCGGCTTCATCGGCTTGGCCTGAACCTCCACGCCTGCCAGGGGCTTCCCGCTCCGGTCCCGGACATAGCCGTAGACAATGAAGCCGTGCTCCACCTTGGTCTTGACAAACACGGGCTTTGGGGTCTCGACCGTCGGGTTCTTGAGCGTGCTGAGATAGGCCGCGAGCGCATTCAGTTCCTCTTCGGTCATCAGCTCCTTGTACTTGTCGGGCATCACGCCTTTCTTGTGCTCTTTCTCAAAGCCCTCGGCGTAGAGGTACGTGGGATCAAAGATCTTCTTTTTGATGTCCTCAATCGTCAGTAGGCTGCCAACATTGTCCAGCACGGGGCCGCGCTTCTTGACGCTGCCTTTACCGCCGATCTTGTGGCAGTTGTAGCACTCATGTAGCTCATAGACCTCCATGCCGCGCGCGACGAGACTGAGGCCGCCCGAGGGCTTCGGAGCCTCCGCGATGGCAGCAGTCTCAGAGGCGGGGGACGGGGCCACGCGTGCCAGCCGGGCTGTGAGGGATTGCACCTTTTCCTCGAGCGCTTGCGCGTGCTTGATGAGTTCATCCAGATGGGCCGTGCCATGCTCCGCCTTCGCGCGCCTTCCCTTCAAAAGCTGCTCGATCTTTCCCATTTCATCCTCAGGATCATACTGGGGTAACAACGAGGCGCCGCCGATGTACAACCCCGCGATGACGACGTAGAACACCAGGAGCGCGACCGCGGCACTAGCCCCGCTGAGAGGCCTGATGGGCGGGGCGTCCAGCAACACGAAGACGGCGGTGCCCAGCACCGCGTACGTGAAGAACATCACTTGAAAGACTGGCGGGAAGCCAACTGCCTTGCCCGCGCCGACGAGACCGACCCCAACGAGGCCGCCCACAATCCCCTTCTTGAGGATATCCTTCATGACACTCGGCTGATTGGCCATGCTTCTGCTCCGAGGCGGTCCATGAGGCAGGCGCTGAGGCGAAGGAGTGGTCCGCGTTGATGCGCTGGCCTGTCGCCTCCGCGCGCTTCACGCAGTATATCGGCTAGAAAGGCAAATGGCTAGTGAGTGCCGGCAGGGGATTGCCCCCCGGCATACTGGTAACAGCCCAACAGCCTCAGGGCGAATTGCGCGGCGATCGGCAGGCACATGAGCAGGGCGGTCATGGCCAGCAGCGGTTCGGCGATCCAGAAGGCAATGGCCAGGATAAAGATCAGCACGCTGTAGTAGAGCGCGCACCCCAGCAAAATCATGCCGGTGGCCGAGTCGAATCGGCGCCACGTCCGAGGAGCCAGCCGGCGATTCAGTACATCATAGACTGTCAGGGAGATCACCCCCACCACGAGCCAGCCGAAGTAATTCGCCAGTGGAACGCCGAAATGGATTCCCGGGTCGGCGTAATAGTAGATTCGGCCGAGGAACCACCGGTCTCCTCGCAGGGCGACCGGGTCAATGACGACGTCAATCAAGACGAAGAAACAACTGGTCAACCACAGGACGGGCCGCGAGATGTGAATACGAGAAACCGTGACAGGCTCGAACGTGTTGGTGGAATGATCCTGGCCTTGATTGCGCAAGGGAAGTAAGAAGAAGAGAGCCAGGCAATAGCTCGCATACAAGAGGTACGTACAGGAGAGCGGGGACATGAACGGGATATTGGAGAGGTAGAGTTCCTGACCCACCGTGACGCCGGTATCCGGTATAGTGATATAGTCCGAACGGGATTCCCGTTCGGACAGATGACAATTCGCAGAGAAACGCAGTGCTCCAGGTGATCGAAAACAACAGTCCGGTCCGACGCCAGCCGAGCAGCCGGATGGCGGAGACGAGAGAAACCGCCAGAAAGAGAAAGACGTACGGTCGGAGTTGAATGGTCTTGATCAGAAGGACGAGCAGGTCCATAGACGAACGTTCGTGAGGGGTCAGGCTTTCGGCATACTGAGGGTGATACGAAGAATGACGTCCTTCGGATTCCAGTGATTCGATTAGCTCATCACCCCGAGCTCCGTCGAGGGGTGTTTCGACCCTTTTCGATTCTTACGCATAGCCGTGCGCGCGGAACCACCTGACCGCCTTCTCTAAGGCTGTCTCAACGGGCGTTTGCGGCAATCCAAGCTCGCGGCGCGCCTTGCTGCAATCGTAGTGCATTCGATACTTGGCCATCCGGATGCCCTCCAGCGGGATCCTTGGGGGCCGGTGGGTCAGGTGCTGGGCGATCCAGCGGTTGGCATAGGCGAGTGGAAGAACCGCCCGCCAAGGCAGCTTGAGGCGCGGCGCCTTGACGCCGGTCAACCGGCTCAATATCTCGAAGATCTCGCGTAGCGAGAGGTTCCGGTTCCCCAGGATGTACCGCTCGCCCACGCGGCCCCGTTCCATGGCACGGAGATGGCCGACGGCCACGTCATCCACATCGATCAGGTTCATGCCGGTCTCAATGTAGCCCCACATGCGGCCCTTCATGAAATCCACGATGATCTGGCCGGTCGGGGTCGGCTTAATGTCTCGTTCCCCAACCGGGGCGCTGGGATTCACGATGACCACTGGCAGGCCGGCCTGGGCAAGCTTACGGACTTCCTGCTCGGCGAGAAACTTCGAACGCTTGTAATCACCCGCCATGTGGGCAAGCGAGACGGGTGTTTCCTCGGTCCCGAGCCCGCCGCCAGCCGGCAAGCCGATCGCGCCGATCGTGCTCGTGTAGACAACCCGTTGGATTCCGAGCTCACCAGCCGTCTCGAGCAACGTCCGTGTGCCGGCCACGTTCACCTCGTAGAAGATCGAGGGGTCCCTGGCCCACAGCGCATAATGGGCCGCCACGTGGTAGAGCTGCGCGCAGCCCGAGAGCGCCCGGCGAAGGCCATCGCGGTCACGAAGGTCGCCGTGAACTTGCTCGACCTTGAGGCCATCCAGATTGCGCAGATCGCTGTCGCGCCGCACGAGAACGCGGAGCTCCGCGCCGGTGGCGGCCACCGCACGCGCGACCGCCCCTCCCACGAATCCCGTCGCCCCGGTCACGAGTACTTTCATTGGCAAGAATCTATGGCGAATGGCTTATGGCGTATGGCGAATAGCCAGAAGGTCCCACTTCTTGCCATACGTTATGACCCATAAGCTCGTCGGACCTGACGCGCTTTGTCTTCCCTATCGCCCCGTGCCTCGCGCCTCGCAACCCAATTAATTGCGTCGTGAGGTTATATACCGTGCCAGCTCTCGCAAGGGATCAGCCTTGGCGTCAAATGCCTCGAGACGGCTGATCGCTCGTTCGGTGCATTGCGCGGCGAGCGTCCGCGCGCCTTCGACCCCGTAGAAAGTCGGGTAGGTCTTCTTGCCACGCTGGGCGTCGGTGTTGGCGTTCTTCCCGAGTTCTTGGCGCGTGCCGGTGACGTTGAGCACATCATCGGCGATCTGAAAGGCCAGGCCGGCGTCCTCGGCGTACAGCGTGAGGTGTTCCAACTGCACTGGAGTGGCCGCTGACACGATGGCGCCCATCCGAACGGCCGCCCGGATGAGCATGCCGGTTTTGTGCGCATGGATGGCCTGCAGTGCCGATAAATCGATCTCCTTGTTCTCTGCCTGGATATCGAGCACCTGTCCACCGACCATGCCCAGATTCCCGGCCCCTCGCGCCAGCTCCTGGATGATTTGAACCTGGCGGAGAGCATCCAACCCGTTCAGGAGATCCCGGCGACTGCACAGCTCGAAGGCCAGCGTCAGCAGCGCGTCTCCAGCCAGGATGGCCATCGCCTCTCCGTAGACCTTATGGTTGGTGAGCTTGCCGCGCCGAAAATCATCATTGTCCATGGAGGGCAGATCATCGTGAATGAGCGAATAGGTATGGATCAATTCAAGCGAGGAGGCGACCGGGAGGATGGCTCGTGACGGAGGAGCGACCGCTTCAGCCGCCGCGATGGCGAGGATCGGACGGATTCGCTTGCCGCCCGCGAACAGGCTGTACCGCATGCTTTCGTGCAGAGTGGTCGGAGCGGTCTCCACGGAGGGGATGATCGTCTCCAGAAACCGATCCACTTCCTCACGTTTCTGTTCGAGATACCGGCTGATGTCCACGGTCGACGAGGAGATCAAGGTTGCGGTCAAGGCTCAGGTTGAAGTTCGAAAAGAAAGAGGGCTCGGCAAAGGTTATCTCCGTCAGCTCACCCTTAGCCTCTGTCTGATGTTCATCAAGCGGCGAGAGCCTAACAAATATTTTTGCGTCATGTCAAACGATGCGCAAGCAGCTATCAGGACTGAGTGCTGAGAACCAGATTCAGTGCTGAGCGATGAGGACTGAGGACTGAGATGACTCAAAATGCCTCAGTCCTCAGCACTCGGCCCTCAGTCCTGAAGACGCCCTCAGTCCTTTCACCTCAGTCCTGAGTGCGCTTCGGCCGTGCTTGTCATTTCGCGACCGCCTTCGGTATACTGCGGCCCATGAGCATTCGGATGGCGGGCGGCAAGTGGGAACCCCTGCTGCTGGGGATCGAGCCCAGGACGTGCGCGGTGTGCGGAAAGGGTCTGTACCGTAACTTCACGTTCCTGCGAGGCGGCTGGTCGCGCTGCACCGTGTGCGACCAGTTCGTGCACTATAGCTGTTTAGCGAGCGGCGTGCACAAATTCTTCAAACGGCGTCCGCGTATCTGTAAGAGCTGCCGCATCAAGTCGGCCTCGTCACCGGCGGATGATCAGACACGGCCGGCTGGGGGGTCCAACAGACTGGCGGTGGGGTCGTGAAAGCCGGTCTTGTCCCCGGTCAAGTCGAAGCAGCGATCTCACCCTGGCCGGGCCGGGGTGCGGGAGCGACCCGGCTGGTCATCGCGCCTCTGATCTTGTTCTCCAGCGGATTCTTCACCGCTGATTTTCTGCTCAGCGGGCTGTACACGTGGCCCCGGACCAGCCGCATCCTCGTCTTGAGCCTGACCATCCTCGTCCTTGCGTACGAGTTCGTGTACAAGGAAGCGCGCGGTCGGTATCCGGACCCTGGCGACCATCGGGCCCTCAGGGGCCTCCTGTATTCCTGTGTGATCCCATACGGGATCGGCGGCCTTGTGCTGCTGGCTCTCGCCCGGCTGGCCTGATGAGACCCGGGGGGCCGAGGCGATGCCTGTGTCCCGCTTCCTCCGAGACCCGCTCATGTCCCCCACGTACCGCAGCGGCGCCTTCTTCCAACAGTGCTTTTCTTCGCATCGCCTCAGTCTGAGTCTGAGAAAGCTGGACTTGCCTGAGAGAGTCATGCTCCGGTGCAGCGCGTGCCATCTCCTGCATCGCCTGACCGTCAGGAGCGTCGTCACGAAGGCCCCAGGTGAGATCTCGACCGCGGAGGGCCCCGGCGCTCACGGCGCGGTCGACCTGCTCGCCCAGTGCAGCACCGCGCACCAGGCGGCGCTCGGGGTACGAGACATGGATGTATCCCAGGATTTCGTCGGACTTCGCTGCGCGGAGTGCCGTCGGATGTATGATCTGGACGTGGAAGTGTTCGAAACGCACCAACCGTAAGACAGCCATGCCGAATTGGATTGACGATGCCGATTGGGTTCACGCCTGAGGAAGTCAACCTCCTGACGGATGAGGCGTTTTTTCTATCGAAGGCCCGCATCATGGAGAAGGTGCGGGCCTCGCTGGACTCGATCTACGCCGGGTTGCAGGAAGAACTCGCCGGTGTCACCCTCCTGGCTCCCCATGGCTTCGACGGGAAGAAGTGCCAATTCGTGAAGGGGGAACATTTGGAGGACCATCCCTACCAGTACCTCGACTTTCCGAAGCACTTCGATGGTGACGACAAGTTTACCTTTCGCTCGCTGTTCTGGTGGGGGCATCACTTCGCGTTCGCCCTGATCCTGGAGGGGGAGGGATTGACGCGCTACAAGCACAACCTGATCAACCGATACGGGAAGGTGGCGGATCGTCACCTCAGTCTCTGTCTGGGGCCCTCGTTGTGGGAGTGGAAGCAGGGAAACGGGTACACGCTGCCGATGACAGGTGACCGCAGGCCGGAAGTCGCGGCGGTCCTGTCCGAGCGGCGATTCCTGAAGCTGGCTCGGTTCGTCCGCTTGGATGATCCCGCGATCCGTGAGGGCCGGGTGGCGGCCATCGGTCGGGAGACGGTTCGGGCGGTGCTGCCGGTGATCACGCCATGAAAATGGCGGAGTCGGGTAACACCCAATAGCCACTGTCATAATGGAGGGACGCGTGAGGAACCGAACGTGGCGGCTGCTGTTCGGAATCACAACACTGGTCGGAGTGGTGGCATTCGCCGGTTGTGCCGGCAAGGGTGAGGTGATCGAGCTCACTCTTGGGACCGGGCCGCCGGCGCCCGAAGCGAAGACGGCCGCGCGGAACGTGCTCAAGGTCTTGGTGGCGGTCTTCGAGGATGCGCGGCCTGAGAAGAGCCGACTCGGGCTGCGAACGCATCTCGGAGGCGGCGTGACGTATTTCAACCTGCCCGGCGGTCGGGCTGGCGAAGCAGTCTCGGAAGCGGTGGCCGAGTATCTGCGGCGGAAGGGATGGCAGGCTCGAGTGGGGCAACCGGATGCTGCGGAGACCGGGGGGCCTCTGGATGTCACCCTCACCGGCCAGGTGCAGGAACTGTCCACCCACGTCAAGAGTCGGTTCGGTTCGACCGAGATCAAGGTGACGGGCAGACTCACCTTCCGGGCGCTGAACGCGGCGGATAAGAGCACGACGCGGGTGACAGTAGAAAGCTCGCGCTCGCGGACCGTCGTCTGGTTTGAGCCCGAAGACGTACAGCTGCTTCTGAGCGACGTCTTTCAGGACAGCATGGACAAGCTGGCGGCGGACACTCGGGTGGAGAACCGATCGCTCCGATTGAGATGAGCTCGGGGAACGACCTCCATGCGGGAGCGGCGGTGGGAGAGCCGATCGAAACTGGACTTCGCCGAGGTGCTCGCCTTAGGGGAGCGACTGGCTGCGCGTGGTCTTGAGCCGGCGGACCCGGCTAAAGACATCATCTGTTACGTCGAGGAATGGAGAGTGGCGGCGGCGGAGGATTTTGACCGGCTGGATCCCTGGGCTACGGAGGACGTCACGCTCGTGCACGTCCGCGAAGGCTGGCGTGGAGATTTCTTTCTGCTGGCCGGTGGATACCATACCGTGTACCAGCGACACCAGTCAGCGGGGACGTACTGTTCGGTCAGTCACCCCTGGGTGTTGCCGGAGCCCATGCTGACCCATTTTCCTCGTAGCACGTTCTGGAATGGCTTTCGCCACACCCACGCGTTCATTCGGGTCCGCCTCCACACCACCCAGGTCATCACGCCGGGTGAAACGCGTGAGGATCACCGGCGCGAGCTCTGGCTGGAGGAGCGCCGGCGCGCCCTCCGGTTCGCGGTCGCGATCCTGAACCTTCCGATCGAATCCGAGGTGCAGAACGGGATGGTGTCGCTTCACACCCGCGATCCGGGTGCTCTCTTCTTCTGTTCCTGGCCGGACGCGTTCGGCCCATGCCAGTTCGAGTTCAATTCCTCCGACCCGTTTGAGTTTCTGGTCCCGGCCAGCCGGTTGGCGGCCACCTACGGAGGGGAGCCTGCCACGGTGCGCGCGTATCTCACCGGATTCTCCGAGTCGGCCCTGCAGGAATTTCACGCGGTGCTTCCCGAAGCCTCCTCGGCGTACCGCTGTTCCGTCCATTGTCCGCTGGACGAGCTGCCGGAGATTCTGCGGGCCATCGAACCGGACGGTCGCCTGTATGCGACCCTCTGTGAATTTCAAACTCAGGGCCTCGCGCCCAGGGGGGAGGACGCGTCGGCGATTATCGGCGTGGTGGGCGTCGAGGGAGGGTTCCAGATCGAAGTCAGGCTCAACCGGGCGCCGCTTCCGGAGGACGAGATGGGCGGGTGGCTCGAGACGGTGCTCGGGCTTCCCGTAACCTATGCGCCTCTCGCGCCCTTCCCCTGAGGCTTTGCCATGGTGGTAAGCAACGTCAAAGCCGTCCTCAACAAGCCGTACATGCCGGCGGTGTTCTTTCTAGCGGGCGTGACCTACGACAGCGTGACGCTCACCCGCATCGACCGCCTGTTGGATAATCTGATTCTCCTGCTCTACCTGAGCCTGCTGGGCCTGCTGATCGTCCTCGTGGGCCGGTTCACCGTGGGGCAGATGCCCGATGGGCCCTCGACGGGGGTGCCCCCCGCGCTGAGTTTGCTAGGGCGCGCTCGCCCCTACTATCCGATGGCCATTCAGTTCCTGCTCGGGGGGCTCTTCAGCGCCTACGCGATCTTTTACTTGCAGAGTGCCTCGCTGTCCACCACGGCCATTTTTTTCGGTGTGCTGGTGGTCCTGCTGGTGTCCAACGAGTTCCTTCGCGACCGGCTATCCAATCTAAGAATCCTGGTCATGTTGTATGCGGTGGTCTGCTTCAGCTTTTTCACGTTGTTTCTCCCGGTGATCACGGGACTGATCCACACGGCTCTGTTTTTATTGGGGGCCGTGCTGAGCGGGCTGGTGACGCTACGAGTCGTCGAGCTGGTCTACCGCGGGAGGCCGGACGTCACCCGGAAGGAAGTCCTATTGACCAGCCTGCCGGCCGTGGCGCTTATCGGCCTGCTGATCGTCTTCTATTTCCTCAATTGGATTCCGCCGGTGCCGCTATCGCTCAAGTTCGGGGGGACCTATCACCAGATCACGAAAGAGCAGGACCAGTACCGGCTCTCGTTCGAGGAGGGGTCTTGGTATCAGTTCTGGAAGCGCACGGATGATCCATTTCTCGGGGAGGGGCCGGTTTCCTGCTTTACCGCCGTCTTCGCCCCGGTGAACCTGACCACGACGATTTACCATCACTGGAAGCACCGGGCCTTTGGACCTGGCGGCTCGCGCGGAGGAGGGGGATTCAGAACCACCGATCGGATTCCCATCCCGATCGCCGGCGGTCGCGAAGGAGGCTACCGCGGCTATACCACCAAGGGGCGCGTGCTCCCCGGAGACTGGCAGGTGGACGTGGAGACCGCCGATGGCCGGCTCATCGGCCGCGTTGGCTTCAGAGTGGAGGAACGGCCCGTGGATACCCCGCTGGCACTGGATTCCATCACCTACTGATCACTCCCATCTCCCCTCATCTGGTCCTTCCGCAGCGTGAAGCGTCCCTCGACCCCTCGACCTTGCTCGGGGTGGTGAGCCAGTCGAACCACAGGCTCGGCCTGCGACGAGCTCAGTCGAGTCGGACGCCCTGAGCCCGTCGAAGGGCGTATCTCGTCAGATTTTTCTGCAGCCTCCGCATCAACCTTCTCCCAGGCTCTCATAGGTTCTTTATGCGGCATTTATCCCGCTTATTCCGATTACCCATGGCCTCTTTATGGGGGGCAGAGCTAAGGTCAAGTAAGAGAGATGAATTCTGCAGGTACCGGTCAGGTGATGAACGGGCGGGACGGACAGGCACGGACGCGCGGACAACACGAGGGAGTCATGGGAGGTCATCAGACTGCGGCAATCCTGACGCGACGCCCCCTGGCGACGTGTGCGCTAATACTGGCGGGGCTCCTGGTGTGGCCGGTCCAGGTGAAGGCTCAGGCACAGGTAAACGACCTGCTCGCTGGGGCCTGGGCGGCGTTGGGCGCCTCAGGCGAGTCCTGGCCGGCCGGGAGTTCCTCGGTCCGTGGTCGGGCGGTGGCCCGGGAGTTGACCCTCCAGGCGCTGGCACTCGATCGGACCTCTCCCGAAGCGCACCTCAGGATGGGTCAGGTTCTCTACGAGGAAGGCAGCTTCGACGACGCTGCGCTGGAGTTCCGCGAGGCGATTCGCCTGAGATCCGATGACGCAAAGGCCTATACGAGCCTGGGTGTCGCCCTCGAGGGCCGCGGCGACTATGATGCCGCCCTCATGGCCCATCGAAAGGCGCTCAGCCTGGCGCCGAGACGAGCCGAAATCTTCATGAACCTCGGAAACGTACTGGCGGCAAAGGGGAACCTGGATGCGGCCATCACGGAGTACCGCCGCGCGCTAGACCTCGATCCGACCCTGCCCCTGGTCCATACCAACCTCGGGGTGGCCTTATACCAGAAAGGCGACATCGATGGGGCGATCGACATGTATCGCATGGCGATCCGGATCAGGCCAGGAGCCGCTGAAGCCCACACCAATCTGGGGAACGCGCTCAAGCGCAAAGGCGACATGGAGAGCGCCGTGGCCGCGCATCGCACCGCCATCCGCCTGGAGCCCGATTTCGCTGCCGCACACGCCAATCTTGGTCATACCTTGAAGGCGTGGGGCCGCACCGCAGAGGCGGCCAATGCCTTCCGGACCTATCTCAAGCTGACCTCGGAGACCCCTGCCACTCATTCCAATATCACCGCCATTCGCATGCTGTTGAGTGAGCTCGAACGCTGAAAAATCGTCCGGCGCACCTCCCGCGGCGTCGCTTGCATCTCGTATCTCGTAAAACAATCTGACCAGATACATTTCACGCTTGCGCGCCAGAGCGCTCCAGCGCGAAGGCACGAACGACGAGTGACGCATTCTGACCCGAGGCGGCTTATTTCTTCGCTTCTCTTTTCGTCGTGTGCTGAAAGATGCACTTGGGGCAGGTGTAGTGGATGAACTGGCCGCCCCCGACCAGGCGCTTCAGCATCGGCACTTTGCACCAGGTACAGAGGCGGTCCGGCACCTCGGTCAAGGCCTCGGTGGTCTGATTCGGCTCCTCGCTCGGGCTCCGTGACATCGCAAGGCATTCTGTCTGAGACGTCTCGGGCTTGTCAATCACACGAGTAGGCGAGGGGACTGGGGAAACTCATTGCAAGCGCGGCGCTGATTCGCTACACTCACCCGCGATGGCACCAGGTTCGATGAAGGAATTCTTCCAGGCCCTGCCGGCGAAGTTCGATGCGGAGGCCGCAGAGGGCGTGGAAGCCGTCTACCAATTCGATCTGAGCGGCCCGGAGGGAGGCCAGTACCACCTGGTGGTCCTGGGCGGTGCCTGCTCTTTCCGGGAAGGGACGCACCCCGACCCTCACGTCACGTTCTCCATGTCGGGAGAAGACTGTCTGCGCGTCCTGAGTGGCCAATTGGACGGCCAATCGGTATTCATGTCGGGCCGCTTGCGGATCTCGGGAGACCTTGGGCTGGCCATGCAGCTGAGGTCGCTCTTCCCCTCCGTGCACTGATCGTTCCCGAGGACGTTGTGTCCGTTTAGTCGGTTTGGTCAGTTCAATCGGTTCACGGACTGAACGGACGTAACCGTCCCGACGGACTTCACGCTGCTAGCGGGGCGTTGAAGCCCCTTTTCGAGCCCTGTGGCAATCGGAACGCCAGTTGTCGCTGATTCCCGCAAAAGAGCCCGCAGGATGTTCAAAAAGACCGTCCAGCGCGGCCGCAGCGAGCGAGGAGGCGATGCGTACCGGGGACCCGTTGCTCTTGGAAGTGCAACGAGTGAAGCGTACGTTGAGCCTCCTCGCGTGGGACCCATTGCACGCGACAGAGCAATGGGTGCCCCAACAAAGCTGGCGGACTTTTTCAACATACTGCTAGGCTAGACTTCCACCGGACGCCCGACCGCCGCAGGCAGTCGCGACTTGCCGTCACCACCCTCTGCCACCAGGGCAGGATCCTCTTTCCTCGGGAATCGTTCCTCGAGGATCAGGTACAGGGTCGGGACGAGAAAGAGCGTAAGGACAGTTGAGACGCTGAGTCCCCCGATGACCGCCCGGGCCAGGGGGGCATTCGTCTCGCCGCCGGTCCCCAGGCCCAATGCCATCGGGAGCAAACCGAACACCGTCGCCAGCGAGATCATGAGGATCGGCCGCAAACGGGTCCGGGCAGCCAGCACCACCGCCTCCCGCAGAGGGCGGCCGCGGCGCCGCAGCACGTTGGTATAGTCCACCAGCAGCACACCGTTGGAGACGACAATCCCGAGCATCATAATGATGCCCATGAACGAGGTGGTCGAGAGGGTGGTGTTGGTCAAGAACAGGATCAGGACCACGCCCGGCATTCCCATCGGGATGGAAAACATGATGATGAAGGGATCGACGAGCGATTTGAACTGAGCCGCCATGACCATGTAGACGAGGACCAGCGCGAGCACAGTGGCGAAGATCAGCCCCCCAAAGGTCTCGCGCTGCTGCTGGATCTGTCCGGCCAACCGGATGTTGAACCCGGCGGGGAGATGGATCTCCGCGAAGCGCCGTTCCAGCTCTTCTGCGATCGATCCCAGGTCCCGGTTGACCGGATTGGCCGTGATATGGATCACGCGCTGAAAGTACTTGCGCTCGATTCTGACCGGACCCGAGTTAAAGCCGACCGAGGCCACGTTCTTGAGCAGGACCGGCTCCCCACTCCGGCTGGTCAACAGGATGAGCTCCAGATCGGTCAGGTCCTTCCGGTGCTGCTCGTCCAGCCAGGCGCTGATAAAGTACTCGTTGCCAGACTGTGGATCCGTGTAGATGATGGGATCGGTCTGTCCATTCCCATTCAGCGAGAACAGAACGGCGTTGGCAATATCGGTCTCGCTGATGCCGAGCAGGGCGGCCTTCTCGCGATCCACCGTAATATCCAGCTCAGGGTAGTTCTCCTCACGGCTCACCTCGATATCGGCCAGCCCCTTCACCTGGTGCATCACCCCTTCCACCTGGCGGATGACGGTGCGGGCTTTCTCGAACTCGTACCCATAGATTTCCACATCCACAGCTTTCTGTGAGCCGAAGCTGGTGACCCGCTTGACGATCCCGCCCGGGTCAAAATACATGGCGACGCCGGGGAAGAGCTTCAACACCTTGGGCCGGACCTCATTCATGATCTCGACTTGACTGCGCCGGCGCTGGTCCGGCGGCGCGAGGTACACCTGGACGACGGAGGTGTGGGGGCCCGTGTTGGGGTTAAACAGCGAGGACCGACCCTGGCCCAGCACGCCGGTGCTGGAGACGATCTTGTCAACTTCCTCGGGCCGGATCGTCTCGCGAAGCACGCGTTCGATTTCCATCACCTGCTGCTCCGTCTTCTCCACCCGCTGCCCGACCGGCGCGCGCACGTTGATCCGGAACTGGCTCTCGTCCGTGACGGGGATGAATTCGACGCCGATAAACGGCGCCAGCGCCAGCGACCCGGCAAAAAACAGCACGATTCCAAAGAGAAAGACCCGTCGGTGCCTCAGCGTCCATGACAGGATCTGCTGGTAGTGCTCGTCGATCGCTTCATGCCACGCCCGGCTGCGGTCCATGAACCGCACCCACCAGTCCGGCATGGCGCGATGCGCTTCCGCCTCCGGCTTGACGAACTTGAAGCACAACGCAGGTGTCACCGTGCGGGACACGAAAAACGAGGTGAACAATGCAATCGCGATCGTGAGCGTGAGCGGAATAAGCAGCAGCTTGGCGATGCCGATCACGAAAAAGATCGGGAGGAACACCACCACGGTGGTCACGGTCGAGGCGAAGATCGGCATGGCCACCTCACGGGCCGCCTCCAGGATGGCCTCCCAGCGGGGTTGGCCGGTGTTCAGGTGGCGTTGAATGTTCTCCAGCTCCACGATGGAATCGTCCACCAGGCGGCCGACTCCGAGCGCCAACCCCCCGAGGGTAAAGATGTTCAGCGTGTGCCCGGTGAAATAGAGGACGATGAAGGTGACCAGGATGGAGAGCGGGATCGCCACCGAGATGATGAGCGTGCTGGTCAAGTTCCGGAGAAACACCAGAATGATGGCCGCGGCCAAGATGGACCCGTGGAGGGCCTGCTCCTTCAGGTTCCCGATGGCCATCCGGATGTAGACAGACTGGTCGAAGGAAATGCCGAGTGTTACGCCGGGTGGGATGCCAATCATCTTGGGCAGCGCCTTCCGGAGGGCATCAACGACTTCGACCGTGTTGGCGATCGGTTGCTTGTTCACCCGGAGGTAGACCGAGCGCTGGCCGTCGACGCGGACGACGTTGGTCTGGATGTCCGACGAGTCGGTCACCGTGCCCAGGTCCCGCACCCGGACCGGATTCCCCTGGGCGTTGAGCTTGACGATCACGTCATTGATCGGTTCGACGGACTTGAATTGGTTGTTCGTGAAGACGTTGTAATCCAGATTGCCCGCCTTGAGGTCGCCCGAGGGCAGAATCAGGTTGGACGCCTTGACCGCCCGGACCACGTCCAGGATCGAGAGCCCCCGCGCATGCAGCCGGGCCGGGTCCAGGTTGATGTTGACCTGGCGGACCTTGCCGCCCTCGACGGTCGCCGCGGCGACGTTGGCGATCTGCTCGATCTGCGGCGCGATGGTGTTAAAGGCCAGATCATACAGGGCGCGCTCGTCCAGGTTCCCGGAGGCAAGGGTGACATAGGCGACGGGGATGTTCGAGACATCGAACTTGACGACAAAGGGCTGGAGGATGCCGGGAGGGAGACTATTCAGGATCTGGGTGATGCGCTGCATTACTTCCATCTGGCCTACGTTGGTGTCGGCGCCCCAGTTGAACCAGATCTGAACCGCTCCGATGCCTTGCTTGGAGAAGGATTCGACATGCTCGACATTGGAAGCCGAGCTGACGGCCTTCTCGATCGGATAGACCACGCTCTTCTCGATGTCGACGGGCGGCGCGCCTTTGTAAATGACCCCGACGAACACGACCGGAACATTGATGTTCGGGAACAGGTCGACCGGAAGGCGATCCAGCGACGTGACGCCCAACACGACCATCGCCAGCGACAGCATCAGGATGCCGATTCGATTGCGAAGCGCGAGGAGTGTTAGCCACATATTCGAAGAATGTGCTGATTTGGCGAAGTACGAGTTGGCGATTTTCTGAACTTCACCAGATCACCAAATCATACTTATGTTCGTTCCATGGGGTGGGCCTCCACGGGCGTGCCGTCCTGCACCAGGTCCTTGCCGGACACGATGACCTGCTCGGTTCCCGTGAGTCCCTTGGTAATTTCAATGAGGTTTTCCACCCGGCTTCCGGTCTCGACCGGGACCTGATACGCCGAGCCGCCGCGGACAACATAGACGTACTGGTACGTATCGAGACGAGTCACCGCGTCGATGGGAATCTGGAGGGCATTGCGACGCATCCCCACCATCACTTCGACTCGGGCGAACATGCCGCCCTTGAGGAGGTGGTTGCGGTTCGGCAAGTCCACTTCCACCGTCATGGTGCGCGTTTCGCGATTCAAGGCCTGCACGATCCGCGTCACCTGACCGGCAAACACCCGGTCCGAGTAGGCCTCCGCCCGAATCTCGGCTTTCTGGCCGATTTTGACCAGCGGGATGTCCTTCTCGACCACCTCGATCAGCGTGCGCACCGTCTCGATGTCGTGCAGGGTCAGGATGCCGCGCGACATCGTCGAGGTGCTGGCCGTGGAACTCGTCACGTAGGCACCCGGATCCAGGTTCCGTTCTGCGACGTAGCCTGTAAAGGGCGCGCGGATATAGGAATAGCCCAGGTTGGTCTCGGCCTGCTCGAGCGCCACCTCCATCTGCTTGACCGTCGCCCGCAGTGATTCCAGTTGTGCAACGGCCACATCCTGGTTCACCTGGGCCGTATCCACGTCCTGCTGAGAGACAAACTGGTCCTTGATGAGCGCCTGCATGCGATCGAGGGTCAGTTTGGTATTGCGGATCGTGGCCTCTTGGCGCGTGACATTGGCGCGCGCGGCGGCGAGATTCGCCCGAGCCTGGTTCACCGCATGCACATAATCGGTGTGATCGATCTCGACCAGCACCTGATTGGCCTTCACGAAATCGCCCTTGTCGACATAGATCTTGGAGATGTAGCCATCCACCCTGGAGAACAGATTCACCTGCTGAAAGGGAAGGATGTCGGCGGTATAAGTGAGCCGCGTATCAAGGTCCTGGCGCACCGGGGTGACCGTCTCGACCGTAATGACGCGTCCCTTGCGCGCGTCGCTCTTCGCCCCGATGCTGGTCAAGCGAAAGACCACCAGGCCGAGCACGGCCAGGAAAATGACGGCCCCCAGGGTGACGATCGGATTCGGATATTGAATGACACGATTCATTCGGACTCGTTTCTCGCACGGCGAGCCATCCCGCTCTCCTCCCGTAACCCGTCGAGGAAGAGATCGACATAGGTCGCTACGGTGTCCTCGTAGGAGCGATGCATCGGCATGCCAAAGATGTCGTGAATCAGACGGTGATGGACGATGATGCCGAAAAAGGCGCGGGCGGCAAGCAGCGGATCGGTCGGACGGAATCCCCCGTCGTCAATTCGCCTGCGAATGTACCCCGCTAAAAAGTCATAAAACACGCGATATTGCTTCCGGAAGAACATGGCCGACAAGTCGTGCCGCTCCAGCGCGCTGAAGAGGAGGAGGCGGAGCAGCGTCGGGTCGGCACCTTTGCGGATGCGATAACCGGCGAGCAAGGTGAACACCCGGTCGTCGTCTTTCTTCTGTGCGGCTTCTTCGACGGCTTCCAGCAATTCTGAGAACTGAGCCTTCTCAGCCAGAATCGCAGCATACAAGGCGTGCTTCGTGGGGAAGTGCTTGAAGACCAGCGCCTCACTGACCCCTGCGGTCTTCGCAATCTCTTTGGTCGTGGTGCCGCTGAAGCCTTTGGCGGCAAACAGCGACGCCGCGGTGGCGATGATACTCGCCTGCCGTTCGCGCGCCGAGGCTCGATTGCCATTTGGCTTCTTTTTCATCGTCCTAACTACTGCCACCCTGAAGGAAGTGAAGGGTCTGAATCGAGATTTCGGGTAGTGAGTGAGTGGTTACTCACCTGGCAATACTAACACAGGGCACTCCCCTGAGCAAGCCGTGGACTCTGAATTCGCTGAGCGGGTTATCACGCGCACACCGCCCATCGTCACGGGCCGCTGAGAACACGGTGATTAATTGACAATGTACCGGCTTCTCGCTAGCGTCATGATCGAGTGGCGTCGGATATGACAACATTTCGGTTATCTGCTCCATACTTGGTTGCCTACCAATGACTTCTGACTGAGATGGGAAGATGGGTTGCTGCAATCGGCTGCGCGTTGCTTGTGGTCGCGTGCGACCGACCCACAGACCCGCCTCTCGAGGGCATCGCTCCCGACACTGTTCGCTCGATACTCGTGCAGGGTCTGAAGGGCAGAATCGTAGAGATCACCGACCCGGAGCAGATTCGGTTCTTTGTCGATGGATTGCGTGGCCTGCAGCCATTCAAGGAAGGGAAGGTGGTGCCGGAACTCGAGCTCACCGTCAGGTTCAACGATGCACCGCCCCTTCCTCTACGAATGGGGAAGGACCACATCGGTCCAGCCGTTCCGGCTTCAGATGTGACGTGGCGCTGGCGCTTCGCGGATGACTCACTCTATCGTTTCTTCGTCGCGCTACTGCATAGAGATCAACCCTAAGTGAGTGCCCTCCAGCCGAACAAATGGTGGGAGGGGACGGCTGGACCACAAACGTCGCGTCTGTGAGCTGCAAGGGGAAATGAGACGCAAGGTTTTCAGTAAACCGGTCATCCTTATGGGGCTTCTGCTAGTGGGCTCGCGCACGATCGCGGCCGAGCAGGAGCAGCGTCCCTTCCAAGGCTTAATTGGGGCAGCGGAGGTCGTAGTGGCGGTCGAAATTCTCTCGACTGACTACACGGCCACTGTTGCAGATGGACCGATGGTGGCAGCAGCTAGGGCATTGAAGGTCTTGAAGGGGCCCTTCCCCACGGGGAAACAATTCCGCTTCACGGAGACGGCCTGGGTCGGTCCGACCTATCAGAAAGGCGAGGCCAGAATTCTGTTCCTGGAGAAGAACACGTCAGCAGAATCCCCCAGAGCGGCTGAGTGGCGAATATTATCGCACCTCTACGCCCGGACCGATTTCTTCATCGAGGAAGATTCTCTTGCAGGTCTGTCCCTGGAGTCTCTGGAATCGTTTTTGAAGGAGATTCAGGAGTCAAACAGTAGGCCCCAAAAGGTGGTATTCGGCAAACCCAGAAGTTAATTTTCTGTCTGCGCGAGGACTGCGTGAGCGCGCTGGTGAAAAAGGAACATTGGCTCTATGGCATCGCGGTTGCGATCGGGGTGCTGGTCTGGGTCGGGGTGTCCGAGGTTTCGGGCAGACGAGAGGCGTGGGACTCCCCCTTCTATTTCTCGGTCGGTATTCCAGTGATGTGTGTGGCGGCGGCGTGCCTCGCCTACGTTGAGCCGGACCGGTCGTGGCGATGGGCGGTGCTCCCCTTCGCGGCGCAGGCAGCGTGGCTCGTCCTCAGCCAGGGCCTGGGAAACATGTTTCCGTTGGGCTTTGTGGTGTTTGCCATCCTCGCCATTCCGGCTCTCCTCGCGACACGCCTGGGAGTATTTCTCGCCAGGAGGAGGGCGAAACGTGCATCGCCCTAACCCATCCATTCTCAGCCTATCTGTCGCCTGAGCCTACGAGAGGGGCGGCGGGAATGCTGCCCGGATGAGCAACCGAAGGTAGGAAACGGGTGATTACTGCCGAAGCTTGGCCCAGGCCTTCTGGTATTCCTCGAAGGAGTCCACTTCCATCCAGCCTTTGAAGATCGGCACGCAACTGACGGGGTGCCCCGTGTCGATCATCTCCTGGATCATGTCGGTAAACGAGGCTTTGAGGAAGCTGCCGGCCTCATGGAAGCCCTTCGATTTGTAGGCCTGGCTCGCTTTCCGGTAGGCTGCAGTAAACGCTTCCATGCCCTTCTCGGAAAACATGGCCAGCCCGATAAATTCCCCGTGGGCCTGGTCGTGTGGCAGGTGCTGCCCGATCTTGAGCACACGCTGATCATCATCCGGGATCACATAGCGAGAGAGGTACGTCTTGCCGGGCGGGGTCTGCAGCATCACGAGATCGGGATTGACCGATGGCGTCGGCGCGCCGTGCCGGTGGACGTCATACCAGGCGAGATCCACCACCAGGCTGATGTCAGCGGGACTCTTGAGGAGTTTCTCCAGGATCGCCACGTCGAAGATGATGTCCCCGTAGAGAACCAGGCAGCGGCCTTTCAGCTCAGGCTCGGCGCAGAACAGCGAGAACAGCTCCCCGGTCTCTTCGTAGCGATCGTTGTCGTAGTAGCGGATGTTGGGCAGCGTGATGGCTTCCTTCCGGTAGCCACGCACGAGCGCGATGTCCTTGATGTCACACTCGTTCAGCGCCGCGACCTGCCGCTCCAGGATCGTCTTGCCTTTAATGTCCAGGAGACACTTCGGTTTGTCCTCGATGAGGGGGAGGAGCTGCTTTTCAAACCCGGCGGCCGCGATGATCGCGGTGACCTGCTCGCCCCCGACGGGCAGGAAACGGCGCTCGTCCTCCTCCATCTGCGGGACGCCCACCAGGTCGTACACCTCCTTGAGCTTCACGATGCGGTCGTTAACCGCGCCGGGCCTGGTGTCCTTCCGGATGACCTCGAGGGCGTCGCGCATGGCGTGGATCGAGGCCCGGATGGCCTGGTTGGCGTAGATCACGACCTTGAAGCCGGCCTCCTCCAGCTCGGCGGCGGTGACTCCGTCGAAAATCGTGGGGACCACGACGAGCGGGACTCGCCCGGACCACTTGGAGGCGACAGTCCGAAGCTCGTCGAACGTGTGAGACTTGGAATGGATCAGGACGGCATCCGCGCCAGCCTCGGCATAGGCCTCGGCCCGCTTGAGCGCCTCGTCCTGTCCCCAGCCGGCGATGAGCGCCTCGGTCCTTGCGATGACCATGAAGTCCGGCACGGTCTGCGCCGCCTTGGCGGCCTTGATCTTCCCGCAATGCTCTTCAATGGCAATCAGCTCGCGCCGGACGCCCGCGTAGAAGCTGCAGCGTTTCGGGAAGACGTTGTCCTCGATGCAGATCGCCGCGATGCCTGCGCGTTCGTGGTCGGTCACCGTGCGCATCACGTTCAGGGCGTTCCCGTAGCCCGTATCGCAGTCGGCGATAATCGGGATGCCCACGGCCTCGGCCATATTCCGCTCGACGTCGAGCTGCTCGGTGAGCGTGATGAAGCTGGCGTCCGGAATGCACTTGAGCGCGGCGGAGATGCCGAAGCCGCTCGCCCACACGGCGTCGAAGCCCGCCTGCTGGATCAGCTTGGCGCTCAAGGCGTCGTGGGCGCCGACCGCCTTGACGAGCCCCGGGCGACGAAGGAGTTCTCTGAGCTTCGTGGCGTTATGCATGGGCTGCTCAGATTAAGAAAGTGGCCGGTCGGGTGTCAATCAAAAAATACACTCACGGGCAGCTGACGTCTGAGAGGAGCCCGTCACTGACCGCCGATGTTTTCGTTGAACGCCGGGGACAGCGCGCGGCTTTCGATGAATACGAGGCCGCGTTCCTTCTTCACCTCATAGGTCAGGTTGATCTCGGTCTCGTCGCCCCTCCAGTTGAACTGCTGGAGGAATCCGCCTGCCACCTGTCCAGGTGTGCGATCGATCGGCCCGAACTGCGCCTCCAGGTAGCTCATGATCTGATGGTGGGCGGCCTGGCCCTGATAGCGGACCGCGACCCGTGCGAACTTGCCATCGATCGTGACGTAGCGAAGCGACTCGACCGTGGTGTCACCCAGGTGTGGCGGGCCCTGTTTCCGCTCGAATTCTCTGATCCGATCGCCGGAGCCCGCCGGGGTCCAGTCCGGGGATTCAGGAAGTGGTGCTCCCCACGGAATACCCTGAAAGCCGTTCGGATCGTTCACCATGCTCACCGCGAACGTGACCGGCGGCCAGAGCAATTCCGAGGAGCAGAGCAGGGCCAGGACTGAGGCACAGGTCCGCGCGATGCATCTCGTCGTCATGGCTCAGTAGCCGTTCCCGATGTCGGTGAGGACCTCTTGGAGGCGGGGCGCCAGCACCCGGCTTTCGAAAAACACAAACCCGCGCTCGCCCCTCGCTTCGTAGGTCAGGTTAATTTCCGTGTCGGACCCGCGCCAGGTGAACTGTTGGTTCAAGCCTCGCGTCATCGAACCAGGTGCGCGATCCAGCGGTCCGTATTCAGACTGGAGATACTTCAGGATGACCTCGTGAGTCCCCTGTCCCCGATACCGGACGGTGACCCGCACGAACTGCCCCCCCACAGACGAGAGTCGCAGGGATTCCACCTTGGCCTCGCCCAGCCTCGGGGGACCATCCTTGAATTCGTACCCCTTGACGCTTTCTCCCGGCTCAGTCAGGGTCAACTGTGGCAACTCGGCGAGGGAGGCTCCCCAAGGGATCCCGTGAAATCCGTTCGGATCTTTCTCGATGGGGACGGCGCCAGCGAGAGGAACGCCGACAAGAACCAATACGATCCAGCCGACAACCGTGAGTGCGGGCATGCGACCGGAGCCGGCGTGATACGGAGAGGACGGGAAGATCACCGAACGGTTCATACGCATGTCACCGACGCAGGGCTGTACAGTAACACGATCATATGACCAGAGCAACCGACGCTACCTTGAGAACCCGCGCCCGCTTCGCTATAATCCCCACTCGCTTCGGAAGCCCGCACTGTGGTCCTCATCGACAGACTCACTGGGATGCACGAACGATGATCGAGAGCGACGATTTTGTTCAGGCACTGCAGGACATCGGCTTCAACTTTTTTACCGGGGTGCCCGATTCGATCCTGGGAGGCATCATCGCGACGCTGATGGAGCGGCGGCTCTACACGCCGGCGGTGCGAGAGGATGAGGCGGTAGCCATGGCAGCCGGTGCTTACATGGCCGGCAGGGTCCCGGCGGTCCTGATGCAGAACTCGGGATTAGGGACGTCCCTCAATACGCTCATCTCGCTGAACCTGATCTACCAGCAGCCCTGCCTCTTGATCATCTCCTGGCGGGGATTTCAGGGTAAGGACGCGCCCGAGCACTTGGTGATGGGCCAGACCTTGCCTCAGCTCCTCGATACGGTCCGCATCCCACACCGCACGCTCTCCGAGGCGAGCGCGGTCGACGATCTCAAGTGGACGGCCGAGACCTTTATGAAGCAACGTATCCCGGTCGCCCTCCTGCTGAAGAAGGGCGTGGTGAAGGGACAGCACCCGTGAGACCTGAAGAAGGCACGATGCAGAGTCGCGCGAGGGCGATGGAAGCCATCCTGGCGGTGCTGACCGACCAGCCGGTGATCATCTGCAACGGTTTCCCGTCCCGAGAGGCCTTCAAGCTGGCCGACCGGCCGACGCATTTTTACATGATCGGGTCCATGGGCGTGGCGCCCGCCATCGCGTTGGGGGTGGCATTGTCCAAACCCAACAAGAAGGTGGTGGTCTTCGACGGCGACGGCAATGTCCTCATGGGGATGGGCACGCTGGCCACGGTCGGGGCGTTGAAGCCTCCGAACTTTGTTCACGTCGTGTTCGACAACGAGGTGTACGGCAGTACGGGTAATCAACCGACGTTGTCCCGCACCGTGCGACTGGAGCAGGTAGCCAAGGCCGCGGGCTATGTGAATGTCGAGCAGGTGCGGGAACGCGAGGACCTGGTCTACGAGTTCAAGGCCATGCTGGCGAAAGACGGTCCCAGCTTCCTGCTGGTGAAGGTGACCGAACAGGCCGAGGATGCAGACCGGGTGCTGCTGGAGCCGCCCGAGATTACGCAACGATTCAAGAAGGCGATCGAATAAAAGCTGGCGCGAGGCAAGAGGCAAGGGGCACTAGGCCAGGAGTTTTAAAATGCCATCCGTACCTATAGCCTCTCGCCCCTAGCCTCTAGCCAGGTTGGTATCATGATTCTACTAAATCCCGGTCCGGTGAACGTGTCGGAGCGCGTGCGCAAGGCGTTGCTACGGCCGGATCTCTGCCATCGCGAACCCGAATTCGCCGAGCTCCTCCAACAGATCCGGGCAAAGCTCCTGAAGGCCTTCGTGCCGGGGTCCGAGTCGGAATACGCGGCGATTGTCCTCACGGGGTCCGGGACCGCTGCGGTGGAGGCCGCGGTACTCTCCTCCTTACCGACCGGCAAGCGGGTTTTCGTAATCAACAACGGCGTCTACGGTGATCGTATCTCGGCGATCGTCGGGGTCCACCGACTGGCGGTGCCGGAGTTGAAGCTGGACTGGGGGACGCCACCAGATCCGGAGAAGGTGCGGCTGGCGCTGCGGCAGCATCCGGAAGTCTACACCGTGGCCATGGTGCATCATGAAACGACGACCGGCCTTGTGAATCCGGTCAAGGCGATCGCGGAAGTTGTGGACAGCCAGAACCGGGTTTTCGTCGTGGACTCGGTCAGCGGGCTGGGGGGAGATGCGCTGGACATCGCCGGCGCTCACATCTATATGGTGGCCGGCACGGCTGGGAAATGTATCCAGGGGTTTCCCGGGGCCGCCTTCGTGCTGCTGCGCAAGGGCTTCATGGAGCGCATGAAGACCTATCCGAAGCGGTCCTGGTACCTGCATCTGCCCAACTACTTCGACCTGGAGCAAAGTCCGAGCATTCCGTTCACGCCGGCCGTGCAGGTGTACTACGCGTTCAATGAAGCCCTGGACGAGTTGCTGGCGGAAGGGGTCGCCAATCGCATTCAGCGATACCAGCAGGCCGCGACGTTGATCCGGCAGGGCCTGAGCGCGTTGGGTCTGAAGCCGATCCTTCCGCCCGAGCTGCAATCCAATACCATTACCTCCTATTATGTGCCTGCCGGACTGTCCTATCAGGCTCTACACGACGGTCTGAAGCAACGGGGCTACGTCATCTACGCCGGGCAGGGACAGCTTGCCTCTAAGATCTTTCGTGTCGCCAACATGGGCGCTTTGTCCACGCAGGATCTGGAGGGGTTTCTGTCGGCCTTCCAGCAAGTCCTGGAGAAGGCGACTGTCCGTTCATGAAGGCGATCATTCTTGCGGCCGGCGTCGGCAAGCGGCTGTGGCCAGTCACGCAGCATCGCCCCAAGTGTCTGATCGAGCTCGGCGGCCGTAGCCTCCTGCTTCGCTATTGTGACGCGCTGGCCGGCGTGGGAATCAAACAGGCCGTCATCGTGGTCGGGCACAAGCAGGAAATGATCCGCGCCGCGCTCGGAGGCGGCGCCGGCGGGCTCGAGGTCCGGTACCTGGTGAACGAGCAGTACCACCGCGGCAGCGTGTCGTCGCTTTGGTTGGCGCGAACGGAGCTCGACGATGATGTGCTCGTCATGGACGCGGATGTCCTCTTTCACCGACACATCCTCCAGCGCCTGGTTCAGTCGCCGTCACCGACGGCCTTGTTACTGGACGAATCCGTCACGCAGCGCACCGAAGAGTGTATGGCCATCGTGCGTGGCGGGCGCGTCGTCGCACTGACGAAGCGGATGCCCGCTGACTACGATCTCGCCGGCGAGGGGGTCGGGTTCCTGAAGGTCCGGCGGGCCGACACTCCGCACTTGATCGGGTCACTGAAGGCTCATGTGGACCTCGGCCGCTGGGACATGGAATACGAGGATGCACTCCTCGAGTTCTTCTCCCGCGTCCGGGTCGGGTACGAGAAGATCGGCGGGCTCCCATGGATCGAGATCGACTTCCCGGAGGATGTCGATCGCGCCGAGCGGGAGATTCTGCCGAAGCTTGAGTGAGGCATCGGGCGGATGAATCGTACCGCACAGCCAGTAGCGCAGACAGCCCGCCAGGTGACAGCAGACCTTGACGGGTTCGTGGACCGGCATTTCAATCGCAAGCTCTCCGGCCCCTTGACCCGCCTCTTTCTCCGCCTGGGTCTGTCGCCCAACACGATCACGATCCTGGCCTTTTTGATCGGCCTGGCGGCTGCGGGATCCTTTGCGCTCGGCACCTACGTGGCGGGGATCGTGGGCGCCTTGCTCTTTCAGTTGTCGGCCATCGTGGACTGTTGTGACGGGGAGGTGGCCCGGTTGACCAACCGGCAAACCCCGTTCGGTGCCCAGCTCGACATTGCAACGGACAATGTCGTCCATATGGCGATTTTCGCGGGGATCGCCTGGGGCCTGTTCACTCACCCAGGGTCCGGGAGCGGGTCGTGGCTTCCCTTGGTGCTGGGAGCAGCCGCGGTCCTGGGAAACGGCTTCTCGTTCTGGATGGTGAGCCGGGCCAAAGCACTTCGTGACCGGCAGGCATGGGCTGATCCAACCCAGGCTGCTCGTATGGAATTCATCCTGAAGCACGTGGCGAGCCGGGACTTTTCCGTGTTGGTGTTGCTCCTCGCTCTGCTTGACTGGCTAGGCTGGTTTCTCTGGCTCGCAGCGATCGGCTCCAATGTCTTCTGGATCATGACGGCATGGGTGAGCCGCCCTGCGACGACCGCACGTGCGTAGGCTGAAGCTCGCTCTCCTCCTCGTCGGTCTCCTCACCCTCGTCGGCCTCGTCTGGCATATCGGGCCAATGCGGATTGCCGAGGCCGCCGCCGGACTCGGTCCCCTCGCGCTCCTGATCATCCTCCTGCCCTCGGTCCTGATGTACGCCTTGGAAACGTTCGGGTGGCGGTTGACGCTCGGCCGGTACGCCGCCGTCGTCGCCTTCTCGCGACTCTGCGCCGTGCGCACGGCGGGCGAGGTCGTGAACATGACCACACCCATCGCCTATGTCGGCGGAGAGCCTCTGAAGGCGTACCTGCTCCAGCGATCGGGGGTGCCGCTGGTCGACGGACTCGCCTCCGTGGTGACCGCCAAAACCACCATGACCGTCGCCCAGATCATGTTTATCGTCCTCGGCATCGGTCTCGCGTTCCGAAGCCTGGGGGCATCCGGTGCTTCCGGCGGGTCATCGGACGGGACCGTGCTCGCAGCGGCGGTCAGCGTGGGGCTGCTGCTGGCCTTCACCGCAGTCTTCCTCTTGGTCCAGCACCGTGGCCTCTTCACGGGATTGCTGGGTCTGCTCCGACGCCTCAAGATCCGCATCGCGTATCTTGAACATCGGGAGGAGCGCCTGCGGGAGCTCGACCGGACGATCGTGAATTTCTACACGCGCGATCGGCGTGGCTTTCTCCTCTCCATCGGGTTCTGCTTCCTGGGCTGGCTGGCCGAGGCGCTGGAGGTGTACGCGATTCTGTATTTCCTGGGTGGACCGGCCGAGTTCTTGACCGCCATCTCCATCGGCGCCCTGTCGGTGTTTATCAAGGGCGGGACGTTCTTTATCCCGGGGAGTGTGGGTGCCCAGGAAGCCGGCAACCTGCTGCTGCTCGTGGCCTTCGGCTACAGCGATGTCACCGGCCTCACCTTCGCGCTGTTGCGTCGCCTGCGCGAGCTCGTCTGGATCGGGATCGGGCTGGTATGCCTGGCAGCGCTAGGGGGAAAAGCGGGGCCTGTGCAGATGGCAGAGGTCAAGAGAGGTTAGCGAATATGCAGGGCCGTGTATGGAGGAGCAACCTCCTCAGGCGGTGAGGCGGTTGCCGTAGAGCAAGGTCACATTGATGCGGCGGCTCTCGTACGCATCTTTGAAGGTAAAATGGTCGGTCTGGTGAAACAGATCGGAATTAAAGATGACCGCGCGGTTCTGCCGATAGGGGATTGTCACGGCGTTGGCGCCGACGCTCTGTAAGAACGCGCGAATCTTGGGTTCGTTCTTCTCGCTATTATATTCCTTGAAATTCCACTCCCGCGGTGCTTCCTTATCCCACACCACAAGACCTCCCCTGGCAGGGTCCAGATTCGCTTCATCGGGCGTGATCCAGAAGTTCACATTCACGGCCGCCGCGTCGGCGTGGATGTTCAGGCCGGTCAATTCGCTATCGTACTTGAACGCCCAGGCCTGGTTCAGCAGGTAGTCTTTGAAAATACCGGGAAACTTCACCCGCAATTCCTCTGAGATCTGGAGCAACAGGGGGCAGACGAACCCCTCACCCAGGAAGGCTCCGATGTAGCCGTTCTCGTAATCTTTCTTCCAGATCGTCGACTCCAGACAGAACTGCCGCAGGGAGCTGAGCGCCTCCTCACGGAGGAGCTCATCGACATACATGATCTCGGGCTTCGTGGCGTGGTATCTAGCCTCGATGGCCTCCACGTCGAGGTTCGGGTTCAGCGCGCCCTGCGACAGGGCCGGGCACTCGGCGTAGTGGAGGATGCGATTGAAAGAGGGCGCGATCCCTGCCAGCTCCGACTGGCCGATCATAAGGCGGGTCGAGGAGTGGGCCTCGCGGCCGGCGCGTTCCCTGAGCTGTGTGAGTTTCTCGAGGTACGAGGCGTGCGTACGGGGAATGCGATCATCGTCGAGGAGGTACCGAATCTGTTCGGCATCATGCTTGAGCCGGGATTTCGAGACGGAAGCCTTCTGGCTCGTGCGGCCATGGTTGTGCTGGAGATCGGCCGACTGTCGTAATGAGAGGACCGCCAGGTCGGGCCGCCACTGCCACAGAAAGGCCAACCCTAAATTGTGATGCGCCTTGGCATAGTCCGGTTTGATCTTCAGTGCCTGCTGGAACGACGCCACGGCCTCGTCGAGCTTGTGCTGCTCCTTGAGCACGATACCTCGATTACAGTTCGCTTCGGCGTGGTTCGGGTTCAGGCTCAGGGCCTGCTCGTATGAGGCCAGGGCGTCGTGTAATCGGCCTAGTTCCTTGAGGGCCACGCCGAGATTATTGTGGGCTTCTGCGTAGTCGGGTTTGATGCGCAGGGCGGCTCGGTACGAAGCGACGGCCTGCTCCAGCTTGCCTTGGTCCCGATAGGCATTCCCGAGGTTATTCTGTGCTTCGAGATACTGCGGGTTGAGGCTCACGGCTTGTTCGTACGAGGCCACGGCCTCATCAAATCGGTCCTGCTTCTGACGGACGACGCCGAGATTGAAATGGAAGAGGGGATTGCGCGGACTCCTCTGAATGGCCTGTGCGATGAGCTCGCTGGCCTTCTCATTGTCTCCGACTCGATAGGCGACCAACCCCAGCAAATGGAGCGCCTCTGCATGATCCGGCTCCGCCCTGAGGATTTGCTGGTACAGTTGCTCAGCTTCTTGGAGTCGCCCGGCCTGATGATGAGCCATCGCCTCCTTCAGCAACGGCTGGAGGGGAGCGGGCATGGAAGACGGGCCGCGCTGTCGCTGGGCTTTTCCGTGGCGCCGTTTTTCAGCTCGGTTCATCGCGGACCCTAATTCGTCACCGGGAGAACCGCACGTCAGATCGGGGAGGGGGCGACGGGAACGCCAGGTATTCTATGCCCAGTCCCGAGGCTTGTCCACGCCCCGCGAGGCGCGGCTGAAATACCGTTCCCCGAAGGCGATTTTGTCACCACCGGTGAGGACGGTGCGACTGCGGATTACGCGGACCCGGTGGCAGGCGTTCCTGCGTGATTCACAATTGGAATGCGCGCAAGCCAAGGGCCCCTTCGGGCACGTGTGCCGAACGCTCAACGTGATCGAATCGTTGGGGAGCCGGTTAGCTTAGGTCCGCGGGTGGGTACCGGAGGACAAAGAGGCTGGAATCGAGGCGGCTGCAGGCCCGGATGCTGAGGCAACACCCTCCAGCGGACAGCGTGGACGGGACAACACCTGTGAACGGCGGACAGGACACTGTCAGTGGACAGCGCGGACGGGACACCTCTCGCTCACAGCGGGCGCAGAGATCACCTTCCTTACCTTCCTCATCTAGCGATTGGCCGTCAGCGCGCGGCCTGGTCGTTCAGCGCGGCGAAGGCCAGCGCGAGCTTCAGTTGCGTCTCCGGCGGCAGGGCATCCGCGCGAAGCTCTTTGCCCGACCGCGTGATGAGCGTAAGCGTCGAAGGCCCGCCATAAGCCGCCGCGACCATGACCAGGTCCACCGGCTCTCCGTCAATAAACGGCAACAGACTCGCGAGCTCCGGGAGGGTAAAACTGCCAAACGCGTTCAGCACGCTGACTTGGCCGGTCGGAAAGTTCACGCTGGCGGTGGCGGTGGCGGTGGCAAAGGTCCCTGTGGAAGCAGCACTATTCACACTCGTCGCCGCGCCAAACTGGGTCAACAGCCTCACCGCGAAGACCGTTCCAACCGGGGTGTTGGCACTCGTCAGCGTGATTGGGACCGGATTAGTTGTGCCCGGCGGTAACGACACGTCCGCTGTCCCGTAAGCGCCTCCGGGGATCGCCGGAGCCGCGGCCCCCCCGACCGCACTGATGGTGAGCGTCGGCAAATTGATCAAGGCCGGGGTGCTCGACGCGGTCACCGGCCCAGGAGCGGTCGAGGGCGAAAAGGTCGGAAGGCTGCTTCCCGTGAACCCCAAGGTGAAGGCCTCCAGTCGAATACGCCCAGGATTTCTTCCGCCACCGGTTCCCCCATCTGCATTGAGGGTTCCTGCGCCGGTGATTTGTGGGGCGACGAGTCGAATCGCTCCGCCGCTTCCGCTTCCCCCAGTACCCCCTCCACCACCATCTCCGCCCGTGGCTTGAATGGTTCCATTCACGGTAATGCTCGATGAGGAGGCGATGACGATCGCACCGCCCCCTCCTCCTCCGGAGGATCCAGACGCACCGAACCCGGCGGATGCGCCGCCGCCCCCAGAGCCCCCAAACAGAGGAAGGAGGCTGACAAAGGAGGCGGGAGCGCCATAGCTGCCAGCGGTGAAAGGTGTGCCCGTGGCCGGTGGACCACCCCCTGGACCATGACCATGGGAGGGAAGGAGGGAGCCGTCGCGCGAACCGCCTTGTCCTCCCATGAACCCTCCGGGTCCCCCTGGAGCACCAGGGTTAAAGAGCGGACCAGTCGTCGTTCCAGCCGCGCCAGTAGTCCCGTTGACGCTGATCGTGCCGGCCACGGTCACAGTCCCGCTGGCCAGGAGCGTGACCGGGGTGTTGGCGGCGTTCTTGGTAAAGGTCACGGTAACGCCCGCAGGAATAGTGACCGTAGTGAAGTTGAACGCGCCGCTCGGAGGCAGCGTCAACATGGTACTGGCCGTGGGAGCAAAGGCCCCGTCGGCACCGGTGCTCCCGCTGCTAAACGTCTGGGCTGACACCAGACTGGTCCAACAGAGCAGCACAACGACGCTCAGTCCACTGATCCATCCAGGCTTGCAAGTGGTAGTCATGGCCGACTCCTTGTGATTCATCGTGCATCATTCAGCATGCATCACGATCCTTACGGCATAGACACGCTCACTGGCGGCGCGACACCAAAGCTTGGGCCGGAGGGCGCCACCTCAGCAGGACCCGGCATAAAGACGCTCACCCCAAGCGGCGCCACGCTCATACTGCTTCCCGAGGGCGGCACTTGTGAGGGGAACGGCTTGAAGATGCTCAATGGCTTCGCCAGGTCGAAACTGGGCACGGCAGTTGTCACTGCTACAGTCACCGTTCCGCTCTGGGTCGTCCCGGCGGGTGTCGTCACGGAGAAGGCGTACGAGCCCACAGGGACGGAGGCGTTGACCGTCACATTGATCGGCAGGTTCTGTGCAGTCCCGCCCGCGAGGATGGCCGCCGAAAGTCCACTCTGCGAGAACGTCACTGCTGTGGCATTCCCGAGGTTGAACCCCTCAATGGCAACACGGGTGGTGGCCCCGTGCGGTACTTTGCTAGGATCCACGCCGGAGATAATTGGAGGCACCAAGACCGTGAACGCACTGGGGCTGGTCGCGGTCCCATTGGCATTGGTGACCGTAACCGGCCCGGTCGTTGCACTGGTGGGAACCGCAGCCACTATCGATGTCGTGGTCGCCGAAACAACAGCGGCCGCAGTCCCGTTGAACGCAACCTGGTTCTGAGAGGGCGTCCCACTGAACCCAAAGCCTTGGATCGTGACATCTGTCCCCACGCGCGCGCTATTGGGCGCCACGACAAAGATGCCAATACCGGTGGCGCCCGTCGTGAAGCGCTGAATCGAGAGTAGGTTCCCCACCTCATCGTAGTTGTAGACTGCCGCATTGCCGGTCCCATCCACCACGCCCACCAACCGCCCCAGCTCGTCGTAGAAATATTGGGCCTGGTCGGCGTGCAGCGTGGCAGGTAGCACTACCACCGCTGCTACCAACAAGAACAGTCGCAATCGCATGAACTCTCTGAATGGACCTCGTGTCATCTGGTACTCAGGTGCTCTCAAAAACCAGCCTGTCCCTTGCGTTAT
>Ga0187892_10000308_pt1 | contig 129634 bp, 129 predicted proteins | sample MA1701073metaG_FD_139345 | JGI IMG/M metagenome (GOLD analysis project Ga0187892, IMG submission 139345) | Bio-ooze microbial communities from a basaltic lava cave in the Kipuka Kanohina Cave System on the Island of Hawaii, USA - MA170107-3 metaG ... | reverse complement strand
CGGGTTACACTCTGTCGGCATCGGGGCGCTCCTTCGGACCTGATCAAGTCGTTTCGGCAAAACAACTTTCTCAGAGTCCACGCCCCGATGCACTCACTTAGTTTGAGAAATCCGGGCTAGAGCATGTCTCGCGACGAGGAAAACGGCCCACACCCAGCGTATCTGCGTAGGGGCGGGTGCCCGACCCGCCCTTGCGCCGCCGCACGTTCGTTGTCCGCATCGCACGGCGGCGGTGCGGCTGGGAGGCCCCTACGAGACGCCGATGCCCTACGACAAAGACATCGCCAGACGCACGAGGCCCGCGGTGCCGAGCGAAAGCACGATCACGCTCACCAGCGCCATCAGGACGCGCGGCGGCAAAACCTTGCTCATCCAGCCGGCGAGCGGCGCCGCCATGGCGCCGCCCAGGACGAGCCCGCCGGCGATGAGGAAATAAGTGGGCCCGAGGCTGATCAGGAACGAGATCGAGATCGCCAAGGTCACGAAGAACTCGGCGAGGTTCACGCTGCCGATCGTGTGCCGTGGCGAGTTGCCGCGCGCCACGAGCGTCGAGACCACGATTGGCCCCCAGCCTCCGCCGCCGATCGCGTCGAGGAATCCGCCGCCGAAACCCAGCGGCTCGATCCCGCTCGTGGACTGGCGCGGCGGCCGCTTCGAGAGCACCTTGTAGACGATGAGCGCCGCCATCGCGCAGAGGTAGATGGCGACCGCGGGCTGCACGAACTTCACCGGCAGCTCGGTCAGCAGATACGCGCCGAGCGCGCCTCCGATCATGCCGGCGATCGAGAGCCGCAGGAACAGGCGGCGATCGACGTTGCCGTGGAACCAGTGCGAGAGGCCCGAGATGCCCGTGGTCACCACCTCGGCGGCATGCACGCTGGCGCTGGCCGCGGCGGGCGGTACGCCGAAAAACAGCAGCACCGAGGTCGAGATGACGCCGAACGCCATCCCGAGCGCGCCGTCGACCAGCTGGGCCACGAAACCCACCAGCGCATAGGTCAAGATCTCGCCGGCTATGGGCCCTCTCCCCTCGCTTGCTTGCGGTCCCCCGCCGTAACGTCCGAGGGCGTGCGCAAGTTCACGCTCGCGCCGGCGCCGCGAGGCGCCGCTCGCTCTCGAGCGCCTGAAGACCCTTCGCGGCTTCGGTCTTGAGTTCCTCCCAGATCGTACCGAGATAGCCGGCGAAGCTTTCGCTCGCGATCACGTCGCTCCTGCGCGGGCGCGGCGGCTCGATCTCGACCGTGCGCTTGATGCGGCCGGGCCAGAACGACATCACCAGCACGCGGTCGGAAAGCTGCACCGCCTCGGAGAGATTGTGGGTGATCAGCAGCGTCGTTTGGTTCAGCGCCTGGCAGATCTCGATGAGCTTCTCGCCCAAAAGCATGCGCGTCTGCTCGTCGAGCGCAGCGAACGGCTCGTCCATCAAGAGAATGCGCGGCTCGGCGCAGAGCGTCCGCGCGAGCGCCGTGCGCTGGCGCATGCCGCCCGAGAGTTCGGCCGGATACCGGGGCTCGAAACCGTCGAGGCCGACAAGGCGCACGAAGCGCTGCGCCTTCTCTTCGCGCTCGCGCCGGCCCAGCCCGGCCACTTCGAGCGGGAACGCCACGTTCTCGATCACCGTGCGCCAGGGAAACGTCGATTCCTCCTGGAACACCATGCCGATGTCCTTGTGCGAACCGCGGATGGGATCGCCGTCCACGAGCACGCGGCCCCCGTCGGCGTTTTCGAGCCCGCCGATGATGTTGAAGAGCGTGGACTTGCCGCAGCCCGACGGGCCGATGACGGCGACAAACTCGCCTGCGCGGAAGTCGATGTCGATCGTCGCCAGCGCATGGATAGCGCCCCCCGCCGTGACGAACCGCTTCGCGACGCCCTCCACCTTCAAAATCGGCGCGCTCATTGCAATGTCTCGTGCGCAGAAAGTCGCAGGGAGGCGGGGAGGCGGTGAGCAAGAAAAGAAATTAACCCCAGAGAGCATTGAGCGCGCGGAGAACGATTCTTCGCGCGCCTTTGGCGCGCAATCTTTCCTTCCCGGTGTTCTCTGTGCCCTCCGTGGTTCAATTGACTTCCTTCTCCCCGTCTCCCCGCCTCTCTGCGCCCCTCACTTCTTCTCGGCTTTCGCCATCGCGGCGGCGGTGGAGGCGTCGTAGCCGGGAGCGACGCGGATATCCAGCACGCAGACCTGGCCCTGCTCGACCGCGCGGATGCCTTCGGCGATCGCTGCTTCGAGCGTCGCCGGCTCGGAGACCGGGCCGATGCCGCGGCAGCCCTGCGCGCGCGCCATTTGGGCGAGATCGACCTCGGGCTCGCCGATGCGCTGGCCGATCCAGCGGTTCTCGACGGGCCGGCTGCGCATTCGCGCGACGCGCTCCTGGTGGATCTCGTCGTTGAAGAACGAACGGTTGTTGACGACGAGGATGAGCAGCGGAATGCGGTAATGCGCGGCGGTCCAGAGCGCTTGCACGCTCATGAGATAATCGCCGTCGCCCATGATCGCGACCGGCAGGCGCCCGCTGCCGCGGAGCGCGAGGGCGGCGCCCACCGCCATGCCCGGTCCCGAGCCGATGCCGGCGCCGCCGTCGAACCCGATGTAGTCCTGCGGCCCGCGGAAGTGCCAAATATGGCCGCCCCACGAGAGCGGCGTGCGCAGAAGCGAAACGGCGCGGTTGCCCGCCGCCGCGCGCAGGCGCTGTGCCACCATGCCGACGTCGATGATCGGCCCTTTGGCCGCGGCGCCGTCCGCGGGCCGCACGGGCGGCGCCTGCGCGGCCGGCAGCGCCTTCGCGGCGATCGCTTTCGCGCTCAGCGCCGCGAGCAGCGCGCGCACCACGGCGTCGGGCTCGTTGAGAAAATAGATGTCGGCCGGCGGCAGGCCCATGTGGTCCTTGCTCCAGCCATGATGCACATGCTGATCGATCGAGGCCTGGATCACCTTCGCCGGGATCGCCGCCCCGCCATAGACGGGGTCGCCGCCGAACGCGGTGCGCAGCGTGCCGGCGAGGTCGATCCAGTCGAGCGAAAGGAGCACGTCGGCGCCCTTGATCGCCTCGGCCATCTCGGGCGTGCTGAAGGTGCTGGGCGCCGCCGCGTGCAGCGGATGGTCGGTCGGGAATCCGGCGGGCGCCTTGATGTCGGTAAGGGCGCGCATGCCGAGCTTCTCCGCCAGCGCCACGCGCGCGCGCCACCCCTCCTCGCCGCCGACCGCGCCGCCGGCGCAGCGCCCCACCAGCATCAGCGGCGACTTCGCCGAAGCGAGCAGCTCCACCGCGCGCGCGACCAGTCCCGGATCGGGCGCCGGCGGCGCCGGCGCGCGGTAGCGCGAGACGTCGAGCTTCGGCAGCGGCGCCTCCAGCCGCTGCTCCTGCAGCAGCACGTCGAGATTGATGTAGACCGGACCCATCGGCGGCGTGGTCGCGATCTGCACGGCCCTGAGGATCGACTCGCGCGCGGCCGCGACCGAGGCGGGCTGGTCGTCGTATTTCACGAAAGCGCGGATGAGCGCGCCCTGATCCTGCGCTGTGTGGATCCACTCGATCCAGGGCCGGCGCCGGGCCGCGTCGAAATGGCCGGTGGCGCCGATCAGCAGCAGCGGGATGCGGTCGCACCAGGCGTCGAACACGGCCATGCTCGCATGCATGAGCCCCACATTGCTGTGTACGGCCGCGGCCATCGGCCGGCCCGTCACCTTCGCCCAGCCATGCGCGATGGCCACGGCGCTCTCCTCGTGCAGGCAGAGCAGCATCTGCGGCTGGCGGTTGCCGAGATAGTTGACGAGGCTGTCGTGGAGGCCGCGGAAGCTGGCGCCCGGATTGAGCGTGATCCACGGGATGCCGAGATCGCGCAAAGTTTCCGCGATCGCATCGCTGCCCCAGAGCGAGGACGGCGGCGCGGCCGCGCCGACCGGGCGCTCGATCTCGCTTCCGGCCGCAACCGCTTCGTTGCGATCCATGCCGTCCTCCCTCGCCGCGCAGCCAAAATCGACGCTCTCGAAACGGACGATAGCCGAGGCCGCGGATCAGGCAAGGACAGGGCAGCTACGGCACGAAGCGCTTCAAGAGAGCGGCGACCGCGCGGCGCTCCTTTGTTGCGATCGTGCCCAGGCGCCGGACGATCTGAGCGGCGCCCATGGTCGCCAGCCTTGGCACGCGGATCACGCAATCTTCAGGGAGCCCGGCCGCGGCATGGTCGCCGACCGGTACGTCGTCCGCTCGCACACCCGCCTTTGCTGTGGTGATCATTACGAGCCAATACACGCTGTGGCGATCGTGCAGCGGCTCGGAGGACACGACCAGTGCCGGTCGGCGCTTCGACTCGTAGCCCTCGAGGAACGGATACTCGACCGCGACGACGTCCCAGCGACTAAAGGTCACGAAAGGCCTCGTCGGCCTCGGGCGCATCCCAATCGGCGAAGGCCTGCTGCTGCAGCATCAAGAAGGCTGGATCGAGCGCGTCGGCCTTGCGCAAGATTGCACGCCTGCCAGCCACGCTGAAGACGACTGAGTCGCCCGCTTTGAGTTGCAGCTTCTTGCGGACAGCGGCGGGAATCGTCGCTTGGCCCTTGCTGGTGAGACGCGACACCATAGCGCGCATGATCGTTTCCCAAAATGCGTCCAGGTAAGTAAGTAATACCCCACACCTCTTACGTCTAGGCTCTTTTTTCGAGTTTTCTCCGCGTCGCCGGCGAACCGCTGCCACGATTCCGCATTTGCGGCGACTTCCGACTCTGCGAGCATCGGCAACCGCCGCACCTCGGTCGGCAGCCTGCGCTTTTCCGCGGCTAAGGCCGGCGGCACTCGCCGGTGAAGGAGATGACACGGCCGGTGCCGATCGCGAAGACCAGCGACATCTTCATGTCGGCGCCGATGCGCAGCAGCATGGTGGCGCCGTCTGCTGTGACCGTGGCGACGATCGTCTTGTCCTGGTCGATCATCGCGTGCTGCAGCGTCTTGGGCTCGCGGCACTCGGTTCCGCGCAGCGCGCACATCGACTTGGCGTCGAAATCGAGGCGAAGGTCGCCTCCGGACGTCACTTGCGAGGGGTTGCACTTGCCCTTCTCGCAATCGAAGCCGCCGCCCTTGGCCGAGCAGACCACTACGCCCTCGGGCTCGGCGGCGACGGTTGCGCCGGGAGTGGCGAGGAAGGCGAGCGCAACGAGCGCGAGGCTGCGCATGGCAGGCTCCGACGATACCGAGGATTGCGTTAGTATAACACAGGGCCGGTCGGCGGCTTGTGCGGCCCAGGGGAATCCCGGTAACTAGCGCCATGACCTGGTCGATCATCGCGCGCGATCGGGCGACGCGGGCGTTTGGTGTCGCCGTCGCGACCAAGTTTTTCGCTGTGGGCGCGCTCTGCCCGCACGCGTCCGCCGCGGGGGCGCTCGCGACGCAGGCGCTCGTCAACCCCACCTACGGGCCGCGCGGCTTGCGCCTGCTCGCCGAGGGCATCGGTGCGGCGCAGGTGGTGGCGGCTCTGGTCGAGACCGACGCAGGGCGCGACCATCGTCAGCTCCACGTGCTGGACCGGAAGGGCCTCATGGCCGCCTACACCGGCTCCGCCTGCATCGATTGGTGCGGGCACAAGATCGCGGCGGATCATTCGGTCGCCGGCAACATGCTCGCCGGCCCGCGAGTCGTCGAGGATAGCTCCGGGGCGTACGCTGACAACGCGCGGCTGCCGTTCGCGCGGCGGCTCATCGCGGCGCTCGAAGCGGGCGAAGCCGCGGGCGGCGACAAGCGCGGCAAGCAATCGGCGGCGCTGATCATCTACGGCGAGGAGGAGTGGCCCGCGCTCGATCTTCGCGTCGACGATCACGCCGATCCGCTGGCCGAGTTGGCGCGCCTCGAGCGCGTGAGCCGCGAGCGCTTCGTGCATTTTCGCCAGTTCCTGCCGACGCGCGCCAACCCCGCGGGCGTGTTCGACCGCGCCGAGATCGACGCCGGCATCGCGGCCGGGCTGGCCACCGAGCAAGCGGAAAGCTGATGGCGCGGCCGATGCCGGCGCTGCTCGAAGTGGAGGACCTCTCGGTCAGCTTCTCGAGCGACGAAGGCAAGGTGCGCGCGGTCGAGCATGTGAGCTTCGCGCTCGCGCGCAACCAGACGCTCGGCGTCGTCGGCGAATCGGGCTGCGGGAAAAGCGTCACCGCGCTCGCGATCATGGGCCTGCTGCCGGCGAAAACGGCGATGCGCACGGGGGCCGTCACCTTCGATGGAGCCGAGCTCACCGCGCTCGATCCTCCGGCGCTCAACGAGCTGCGCGGCGCGCGGCTCGCGATGATCTTCCAGGAGCCGATGACGTCGCTCAATCCGGCCTTCACGGTCGGCGATCAGATCGTCGAGGCGATCCTGCGTCACCGCGGCGGCACGCCGGCGCAAGCGAAGAAGCGCGCCGTCGAGATGCTGCGGCGCGTGCGCATCCCGGCGCCCGAGCGGCGCTTCTCGGACTATCCGCACAAGCTTTCGGGCGGCATGCGCCAGCGCGTGATGATCGCGATGGCGCTCGCCTGCGATCCCGAGCTGCTGATCGCCGACGAGCCCACCACGGCGCTCGATGTGACGATCCAGGCGCAGGTGCTCGACCTCATGCGGAAGCTCCGCGCCGAATCGGGCGCCGCGATCATGCTGATCACCCACGACCTCGGCGTTGTCGCCGAAATGGCGGACCGCGTGATCGTGATGTATGCGGGCCAGATCGTCGAGGCGGCGCCCGTCGGCGTCCTCTTCAGCCGGCCCGAGCACCCCTACACGGTGGGCCTCCTGGGCTCGATCCCGCGCCTCGACCGGAAGCGCGGCCGCCTGCCGGCCATCGAAGGCACCGTGCCGAGCCCGATGGCGATGCCGGAGGGCTGCCGCTTCGCCCCGCGCTGCCCGTTCGCCGAAGATCGCTGCCGCGCCGAGGCGCCGCCGCTCAAAGCGGTGGCGCCGGATCATCTGGCACGATGCTGGAAGTCGCCGCTGGAGCGGCTGGTGGCATGATCATCCAGCGTCGCGCGCGTGTTGCTTCGTCACCGCCCCCCATGAGGGGGCGGTCGGCGCGCGCCTGCGCGCGCCGGGTGGGGGAAAGCGGCGCCGCGCGTACCATGCGCGTCGCCTCGCCCCGCTGTCGGCGCCGTTCCCCCTCGGTCGACGCGTCGAACGCGAAGCGTTCGCCGCGCCGACACCTCCCGCTCAAGGGGAGAGGGGAAAGATGAGCGCACTCCTGCAAGCGGAGTCTCTCGTCAAACACTTCCCCGCGCGGCGCGACGTGTTCGGGCGGCCCCGGGCGTGGGTTAAAGCTGTCGACGGCGTCTCGTTCGCGCTGAACGAAGGCGAAACGCTGGCGCTGGTCGGCGAAAGCGGCTGCGGGAAGTCGACGGTCGGCCGGCTCTTGCTGCGCCTGCTCGAGCCCACGGCCGGCGACGTCGTCTTCGGGGGCCAGAACATCCACGCGCTCGGCGCCGAGGCGATGCGGCGCCTCCGCCGCCACATGCAGATCATCTTCCAGGACCCGTATGCCTCGCTGAACCCGCGCATGACCGTGGGGCAGATGATCGCCGAGCCGTTGGCGCTGCACGAGATCGTGCCGGGAGGCAGGCGCGCCGGGCGCGTGCGCGAGCTGCTGCGCCGCGTCGGCCTGCGCCCCGAGCATGCCGAGCGCTATCCGCACGAATTCTCGGGCGGCCAGCGCCAGCGCATCGGCATCGCGCGGGCGCTCGCGGTCGAGCCGAAGCTCATCGTCTGCGATGAGCCGGTGTCGGCGCTCGATGTCTCGATCCAGGCGCAGGTGGTGAACCTGCTCGCCGATCTACAGCGCGAATTCGGCCTGGCCTACATCTTCATCGCCCACGATCTCGCCGTCGTGCGCCACATCGCGACGCGCGTCGCGGTCATGTATCTCGGGCACATCGTCGAGCTGGCCGAAACGGCCGCGCTGTTCGCCGAGCCGCGCCACCCCTACACGCAGGCGCTGCTCTCGGCGGTACCCGTTCCCGATCCGGCGGCGCGGCGCAAGCGCATCATCCTCGAAGGCGACGTGCCGAGCCCGTTGGCGCCGCCGCCCGGCTGCCGCTTCCACACGCGCTGCCCGCACATGCGCGAGCGCTGCCGCGAAGAGGTGCCCGCGCTGTTGGCGGGCGCGGGCGGCCGCGCCACCGCCTGCCATTTCTGGCGCGAGCTCCGCGCCCCGGACGTGACGCCCGAGCGCGGCCCGGACAATGCCGTCCTGGCCAAGTTGCAGGCCGCGTTCGCCCAAAATCGTACGAGCCGAGAAGCGTAGGGGCGCGGTACGGCGGCGGTTTCCGCCTCGAAACAGCGCCCTCACGGAATACCCCGCCCTATCGCGTGTTCGCGAATCCGGTTAGCATTCGGCCAATTAGAACATCGAGGAGGACCTATGTCCGCACCGCGTCTCGTGCTGGCCGCGGCATTGAGTGCCGCGCTGGCCTCTAGCGCAGCCGCCCAGTCCACGCTCCGCATCGGACTCGCCGAGGACCCCGACATCCTCGACCCGACGCTCGCGCGCACCTATGTGGGCCGCATCGTCTTCGCCTCGCTCTGCGACAAGCTTTTCGACATCGACGAGAAGGTCAACATCGTCCCGCAGCTCGCCACGAGCTTCGAGGTCTCGGGCGACGGCAAGGAGGTGCTGATCAAGCTGCGCGCCGGCGTCGTCTTCCACGACGGCGAGAAGTTCGACGCCGCGGCGGCGAAATTCTCGCTCGAGCGGCACCAGACGATGCAGGGATCGTTCCGCCGCGCCGAGATCGCGCCCATCGAGAAGATCGAGGCGGTCGACCCGCTCTCGATCAAGCTCGTGCTGAAGGCGCCCTACGCGCCGCTGATCGCGCAGTTGACCGACCGCTCGGGCATGATGGTCTCGCCCAAGGCGGCCAAGGAGATGGGCGCCAATTTCGGCACCAAGCCGGTCTGCGCCGGGCCCTACAAGTTCGTCGAGCGCGTGGCCCAGCGCCACATCATCGTGGAAAAGTTCCCGGACTACTGGAACAAAGCCAACGTGCACATCGACCGCATCGTCTACCAGCCGATCGAGGATTCGACCGTGCGCCTGGCCAATCTCCGCTCGGGCAATCTCGAGATCATCGAGCGCACTCTCGCCACGGACGCGGATACGGTGCGGAAGGATTCGCGGTTGAAGCTCTCGACCGTAATCGAGCTCGGCTACCAGGGCATCACCATGAACGTGGCCCACGGGCCGCGCGCCAAGACGCCGTTCGGCGAAAACGCCAAGGTGCGCCAGGCCTTCGAGCTCGCCATCGACCGCGCCGCCATCAACCAGGTGGTCTTCAACGGCGAGAACGTCATCGGCAATCAGTGGGTGGCGCCGCACCACGCGATGTACCAGCAGAGCCTGCCGGTGCCGAAGCGCGACGTGGCGGCGGCCAAGAAGCTGCTGGCCGAGGCCGGCGTGAAGACTCCCGTCACGGTCGAGCTCATGGTGCCCAACAACCCCGAAACGCGCCAAGTCGCCGAGGTGATCCAATCGATGGTGCGGGAAGCGGGCTTCGACCTGAAGATCCGCGTCACCGAATTCGCCACCTCGCTCACGACAGCCAACAAGGGCGACTTCGAGACGTTCCTCATCGGCTGGAGCGGGCGGACCGACCCCGACGGCAATATGCACGGCTTCCTCTCGTGCAAAGGACCGTTCAACGACGGCCGCTACTGCGACGCGGAGACCGACAAGCTGCTCGATCACCAGCGCACGGTGAACGACCCCGCCCAGCGCAAGAAGGTGTTCGAGCAGATCGCGATGAAGACGCTCAAGGAAGGTCCGATCATCTACCTCTATCATCGCCGCTTCTATTTCGCGCACACGACCAAGCTCCAGGGCTTCAAACCCATGCCCGACGGGTTGATCCGGGTGGTCGATGTGAAGCTCTAGTGCCAGACGACGGACGGCGGACGACGGACGACAGAGAACGATGATTCGGTTTCTGGTCCGTCGTCTGTCATCCGTCATCCGTCCTCCGGCATGTTCACCTACCTCGCCCATCGCCTGCTGCAGCTGATCCCGACGCTGTTCTTCGTCTCGATCATCATCTTCGGGCTGCAGCAGCTGCTGCCCGGCGATCCCGCCACCGTCATGGCGGGCGAGGAGCGCGATCCGGCCGCGATCGCCGAGATCAAGGCCAAGCACCGCCTCGATGAGCCGATTCCGGTCCAGTACTTCTACTGGATCAAGGGCGTGTTCCAGGGCGATCTCGGCGAATCGCTGCGCAACAAGCTTCCGGTCGCCGAGCTGGTGCTGCAGAAGCTGCCGGTCACGGCGCAGCTCGCCGGGATGGCCATCGTGATCGCGCTCGCGATCGGCATCTCGATGGGCGTCGTCTCGGCGGTAAAGAAGGACACGGCGTGGGACTACGCCGCCAACGTGATCGCTCTCTGGGGCATCTCGACGCCGAACTTCTGGCTCGGGATTCTGCTGATTTTCCTCTTCTCGATGACGCTCGGCATCCTGCCGCCCGGCGGCTATGTGAGCCCGGCCGACGACTTCTGGGGCAACATGGCGCGCATGGTCATGCCGGCCTTCGTGCTCGGCAACGCGATCGCCGCCATCATCATGCGCCATACGCGGAGCGCGATGCTGCAGGTGCTGGCGCAGGACTACGTGCGCACCGCGCGCGCCAAGGGCCTCTACGAGCGCAAGGTGATCATGAAGCACGCGTTCCGCAACGCGATGACGCCGGTGATCACCTTGGGCGCGCTCGAGCTCGGCACGCTTCTTTCCGGCGCCGTGCTCACCGAACAGATTTTCACCGTGCCCGGCTTCGGCAAGCTCGTCGTCGATGCCGTGTTCAACCGCGACTACTTCGTCATCCAGGGCGTCGTGCTGGTGACGGCCACGATCTACATCACGCTCAATCTGATGGCCGATATCGCCTACGTCCTCGTCAACCCGCGCCTCCGGAGCTGACGCAAATGGTGGGCGCGCCGCAGAAAAAGTTGCAGGGAGGCGGGGAGGCGGAGAGAAAGAGTCCTTGCGCGCCCTTGGCGCGCGATTCTTCGTTCTCCCCGTCTCCCCGCCTCCCTGCATCTTCTTGCTTCGACGAGCGAAGCGCATGAGCAACGGCGCGGCCACGATCGCGATCGAGACGGCGGCGGCGGCGGAGCCGATGAGCCCGGGGCGGCGCGCGTTGCGCCGGCTCGTGAAGCGCAAGGGCGCGGTGCTCGGCCTCGGCGTGATGGTGTTGATGATCGTGCTGGCGCTGCTCGCGCCCATCGTCTCGCCCTACGATCCGATCGCGACCGATTGGGGCGCGGTGCGGAAAGGCCCGTCGGCCGCGCACTGGTTCGGCACCGACGAGAACGGCCGCGACGTGCTTTCGCGCGTGATCTGGGGCGCGCGCGCCTCGCTGCTCGCCGGCGTCATTTCGGTGTCGATCGCGCTCGCCGTGGGCGTGCCGGTCGGGCTCATCGCCGGCTATGTCGGCGGCTGGCTCGATTCGCTGATCAGCCGCATCACCGATGCGATGCTCGCTTGCCCCTTCCTCATCCTCGCGATCGCGCTCGCCGCGTTCCTCGGCCCCTCGCTCGGCAATGTCATGATCGCGATCGGCATCACCGCCACCCCGATCTTCATCCGGCTCACGCGCGGGCAGGTGCTGGCGACCAAGGTCGAGGACTACATCGAGGCGGCGCGCGCGCTCGGCAATCCCCACCTTCGCGTGGCGCTGCGCCACGTCTTCCCCAACATCGTGCCGCCCCTGCTGGTGCAGGCGACGCTCGCCATCGCCCAGGCCATCATCGCCGAGGCGGCGCTCGCGTTCTTGGGGCTCGGCCAGCAGCCGCCGGCGCCGTCCTGGGGCGTCATGCTGTTCGTCTCGCAGCGTTTCTTCGAGAACGCGCCGTGGCTCGCGATCTGGCCGGGAGCGGCGATCTTCGTCACCGTGCTCGCGTTCAACCTGTTCGGCGACGGCCTGCGCGACGCGCTCGACCCCAAGCAGGCGCGTTAACCACGGGCGCCGCCCGGCCCTTGTGATCTCGTTCACTGCGGCGGCGCTCGTGTCGCGCTAGTAGCTGGCCCCGTTGCCGCCACAACGATACCGCGCAGCGTCGCAATCCTGCCGCAGAAGGACCCGAAGCGCGCTGCAGAGTTCGGCCGCTCCCGCCATCAGAGGTGCCGTTCCATGAACCGCTTGACCCGCGCCGCCGCCTGCGTCCTGGCGCTCAGCGCCGCGCCCGCTATCGCCTGCGCGCCGCCGCCCTACGTGCAGGATTTCCAGAAGCATCCGGCCGAAGTCTACACCGGCGAGAAGAAGCCGGTGGATTTCGCGAGCCACCCCGTCGCCGCCGCGCTGGGTGAAACCGACAAGGAACGCGTCCGCAAGGCGGTCGAAGCCGGCCCCAATTTCGCGGGTGCCTACCGCGTCGTCTACGCCCCCTGCGGCGAGAAGTGCACGGCCCTCCTGGTCGTGAGCCTGGCCACCGGCAAGATCATCCGCGTGCCGGTCGAGAACAACGCCTACGCCAATTTCCGCGCCAACAGCCGCTTCCTCGTCATCCGTGCGCAGGGCGCCGCGAACCCGCGCTTTTTCGTATTCGACGGCCGCGACTTCCATGCGGCGCAGGCGCAGTCCGAGTCCTGAGCGAAGCCTTCACCGCCCCCTTGAGGGGCGGTCGGCGGCGAGCCGGCGCTCGCGCCGGTTCGCCGACGGGTGGGGTTCTCCTCGCCGGCGACGCGCGGCGGACGCGCCCCCTCAGTCCGACGCGCGAGAGCGCGTCGGAGCCCTCCCTCAAGGGGGAGCGGGAAAATCGGCGCGAGCATCTTCCCTGCACACGAACCCTCATCGCATCGCCGGGAACGCGATCGTGCTCATCAGCGCCAGCGCCGGCTGGCGCGAATCGAGGCGGGTGTGCTGCACGACGATGGGCACGTCGGCCTCGATGATGCTGGCGAAGTCGGTGTCGCGCGGGATCGCCTCGGGATCGGAGAGATCGTTGAACTTGATGTGGCGCGTGCGCCGCGCCTTCACCGCGAAGCGGAACGGCCCCGCCGGTTCGCGGTTCGCGAAGAACACCGTGATGCGCACCTCGGTGTCGCGCTCGCCGGCGTTCAAGATGCACACGGTCTCGTGGCTGGTGAGCGCCGGCGTGGTGCCGGTGCTGGCGCCCGGGATGTAGCCCTCGGCAATCGCCCAGGTCGTGGCGCCGATCGGTCTCGTCATGGCCGTCTCCCTCACCCTTCGCCTTCGAACCCAGGATAGAGCGTCATGCCGCCGTCGACGAAGATCGTCGTGCCGGTGACGTAGTCGGAATCGTCCGAGGCGAGCCACAAGGCCGCGCGCGCCACGTCTTCGGGCTCGCCGATGCGGCCATAGGGGATGAGCTCGAGCAAAGCATCCGCCGCGGCGGGTGTTTCCCAGGCGGCGCGGTTGATGCGGGTGCGGATGGCACCCGGCGCGATCGAATTGACGCGGATCTTTTCCGCCGCCACCTCCTGCGCCACGCTCTTCATCAGCAGCATCGCCCCGCCCTTGGAGGCCGCGTAGTTCGCGCGATAGGCCCAGGGGATGAGCTCGTGCACCGAGCTCACGCAGATGATCTTTCCGAGCGCGCGCGAAGGCGGCGCCGCGCGGCTCCTCGCCCGAAACGCGCGGACAGCGGCGCGCAGGCAGAGGAACTGTCCGGTGAGGTTCACGTCGATGACCGCGCGCCAATCGGCGAGCGTCATGTCCGCGATCGGCGCGTCGCGCTGGATGCCCGCATTGGCGACGAGGATGTCGAGCGTACCGAACCGCTCGAGGACGGCGGCGAACATCGCCTCGACCGCGCGCTCGTCGGCGACATCGGCTTGGACCGCTACCGCGTCGCCGTTCTTGGCCGCGATCTCCCGCACCGTGCCCTCGGCGCCTTCGCAGTCGCGCTTGTAGTTCACGGCCACGGCGGCGCCGCTGGCGCCCAACGCGAGCGCGATCGCGCGCCCGATGCCGCTGCTGGCGCCGGTGACGAGTGCGATCTGGCCTTTCAGGCTGCGATTCGACTGCGGCATCTCATGTCCCAGGCCGGCGCCGAAGGGCCGGCGCCGCCACGGGACAACGTTTCGGCCGCGCGCTGGTTGCCGCTGCGCGATCGGTCTCACTCGCTCGGGACGCGCTCGAGACCAGTTCCGCTCGGTTGGAATCGGTACGGCGATAAACCGCGTAGGGACGGGTCCCCGACCCGCCCGCCCGAGGGCCTCGCGGCTGCGACGCCGTCGATCGTTGTGCGGTGGTGTGAGGGTGGGTCGGGGACCCGCCCCTACGCATCCCCCTTCCACCTAGCCGGGACGAGCTCTAGGACGCGGCGCTCCAGAGCCGGGCGGCGCCGCGCACGCCGCTCGAATCGCCGTGCACGGCGGCGACGAGCCGGGTCGCGATGCGGTCCGAGAAAATGTGCGGGGCCCAAAGGCGCGGGATATCCCGGCGCAATGCCGGAATGTTGGAGACGCCGCCGCCCAGCACGATGATGTCCGGATCGAGCAGGTTGACGACCATGGCGAGCGCGCGGGCCAACCGCTCCTCGTAGCGCGCGAACGCCGCGCGCGCGGCGGCGTCGCCGCCCTCGGCGCGGCGCGCGATCTCGTCGGCTTGCACGGTCGCGCCGCCCGCCGCGCCGGCCGCGGCCGCATAGTCGCGCTCGAACGCGGGGCCGGAGAGGAAGGTCTCGATGCAATCCGGACGCCCGCACCAGCAGCGGCGCGGCGGTCCGTCGGCGTCGGTTCGCCCGGGCAGCGGAATGTGGCCCCACTCGCCGGCGACGGCGTTGGCGCCGGTCACGACCTCGCCGCCGACCACGACGCCGCCGCCGACGCCGGTGCCGAGGATCACGCCGAACACCGCAAGGGCGCCGGCGCCGGCGCCGTCGGCCGCCTCGGACAGCGCGAAGCAATTGGCGTCGTTGGCGAGACGCACCGGGCGCTTAAGCCGCGCCTCGAGATCCTGCTTCAGCGGCTTGTCGTTGAGCCAGGTGGAATTGCCGTTGCGGATGAGCCCGGTCGCGGGCGAGATCGAGCCCGGAATGCCGATGCCGACCGTGCCGGCAGCGCCGAGCTCGGCTTCGGCCGCGGCCACGAGCCGGCCGATCGCCTCGACGGTGCCGGCATAGTCCTCGCGCGGCGTGGGCATGCGCCGGCGCAGCAGCTCGCGCTCGCCGTCGCGGCCGGCGCCGAGCGCCACGATCTCGATCTTGGTGCCGCCGAGATCGATGCCGAGGCGAACGCTCTGCCTCGCATCCGCGCGGCGGACCGCCGGTGAGTTCGTCTCGGCTTGCGACATGTCTCGCGATCTTAGCGCAGGCCTGGGCGCCGCGCACGGCCGGCGATGTCGCGCAATTGGCTTATGGCTTGGAAGAAATGGCGCGCCCGAGAGGATTCGAACCCCTAACCCCCAGATCCGTAGTCTGGTGCTCTATCCAGTTGAGCTACGGGCGCTTGCCGGCCGCTATCGCAGGCCGCCCTTGCGGCACGATATCGGCATGAGCGGACGGCCGCGCAAGGGCGGCCCCGCGAGGGCGCGGACATTAGCGGCGGTGCCGGGGCGAGTCCAGCACGCCCGGGCCGCCTGCGCGCTTCCGCCTCGCCCTCGCGATTTTCCGCATGGTCCCGCCGCGCCACGCGTGGGAGCGGCCGGCCTTGCCCCGGCTGCGGCGGAGTGGCTAGCTTCGCGGCGCCGGAACCGGAAGCGCATCGGAGGGCTTGGGTTCATGTCGCATCGGCGCACGCTCGCCGCCGCCGGATTGGCGCTGGCCGCGCTCGTCGCCTGCGCCGAAACCGACCGCGTCGTCTATCTCGCGCTGGTCGGCGAGGCGCCGGGCGACAAGCCGCTCTACACCGGCCTCGGCCCCTCGGCGCGATTCGCCCGGCCCCATCCGCGCATTCCCGATCCCGGCTACCGTCCGCCCCCGCTACCCGATACCGCCAAAGCCGGCGCCGCCGGCCAAGCGGCGGAGGCGGCGCGCCAGGTCTTGAGCGACCGCGCCAGCGACTACGAGCTGCGCGCCCGCTACCTGCGCCTCAACGCGGAGGAATATCTGGCCGCGGCGAACCCGCTGCGGCCGTCCGTGGGCCACCCGCTGCCGCCCTTCAACCGCCTGAGCGAAACCCGGTTTGCCGCCGCGCGCGAGGCGCTCTCGCGCGTTCAGGGCGACGTGCTCTCGCTGCACGGCATCCTCCAGCGCACCGAGCAGTCGAAGGGCCAGGCGGAGCGCGCGCTGGCCGCGGTGCGCGCCGGCGGCGCTCCGGCGGCTCCGCTCTTAGAGCCGCTCGGCGACGGGATCGCGGCCGTCGAGCGCATGCTGAAGGACGGCGAAGCGCTGGTCGGCGCGTTCGTCGAATGGATGGCCGAACAGCGCAGCGCCCTCGACGGACTCGAAGACGAGATCCGCCGCGGCACCGCCATCGGCCCCGCGATCCTGCAGCGCGAGACGATCATCCAGTAGCGCGCAGTGGATGCCGGACTCGGCGCTCCGCGAGAGCGCATCGGCCTCGCGAGCCGGCGCAGCGAAAACCGAATCATCGCTCTTGATTTTGTTCTTGTAATGTTCATATGGCTTTCATGGCCCCTATCGGGCCGGCGGACGGCGCGCGGATTTGCGCGGCGGACGGCGCTATTTGGACTTTGTGAATCTCATGGCCGAACGCGGACGGCTCGCCGGGCCGCGCGGCCGACGCCGCGCGGCCGTCGGCGCGGGCGCGGCGATGCTGATAAAAGATGACATTCTGCAGAAATTCTCGATGCCGGCCGAAGCCTGGAAAAGCGTCGGGAACGGCGTCGGCGCCCCGGTTGACATGTCAACCGGCACGCAGAATCAAAAGCATGCTTTTTCAATGGCCTGCATGGTGGCCGGTTGACATCGGGGAGGGGGCCCCCCGCGCTGGCCGCGCGCGCCAAGCCCTTTGTCGCTGCCAAGCCGTGCCGAGGTCGATGCGAAGTCGCTTCGGTCCGGCACGCCCGCCGAACCAAGCGCTTCGGGGCGCCGATGCTAATAATTGCCAAGAGTCTCGCCCGAAATCGGCCGCTGGGCCGGGCGGTTTTGCTGTCTTGTCGCGGGGCCTGCCCCGTCATAACCCCCTCTGCCGCCGGTCCCCTGTTTTCCGCCGTCCGATCTGGGCTATAGCTCCGGCGCGTTCGAGTGCCGGTGCATGAACGAAGACAGCGCGAAATTCCAGAAGTCCTTCCCGGTTTCGTGGCAGGAGCTGCATCGCGACGCCAAGGCGCTCGCGTGGCGCCTCTCCGAGATGGGCAGTTTCACCGCCGTGGTCGCCATCACGCGCGGCGGCCTCGTGCCGGCGGCGATCGTCGCGCGCGAGCTCGATCTGCGCCTCATCGATACGGTGTGCGTGGCCAGCTACGAGCACCAGCGGCAGGGCGAGGTGAAGATCCTGAAAGCGCCCTCGGGCGACGGCAACGGCCTCATCATCGTCGACGACCTCGTCGACACCGGCGCCACGCTCCGCCTCGTGCGCCAGCTGCTGCCCAAGGCGCACTACGCCACCGTCTACGCCAAGCCCGAGGGCAAGCCGCTGGTCGACACCTACATCACCGAGGTGAGCCAGGACACCTGGATCCACTTCCCCTGGGATACCGAGCCGCAATACGTGGCGCCGATCGCGGGCAAGCGCGTTGGCCGCTAGCGCCGGACTTCCCTCGCGCGGCTTCGGCCTGGTCATGCTCATCGCCGTGGCGCTGGGCTGGGGCCTCAACTGGCCGGCGATGAAGCTCATCGTCGGCGAAGTGCCGCCCTGGCAGTTCCGCGCCGTGACCGGCGTCGCCGGCGCCTTGCTGCTGCTCGGCGTGGCGCGCCTGCTGCGCCAGCGCCTCTCCGTGCCGCGGGCGCAATGGCTGCCGCTCACGGCCGCCGCGCTGTTCAACGTCACCTCGTGGTTCGTGCTGATCGCCTATGGCGTGAAGCTGATGGCCTCGGGCCACGCCTCGATCCTGGGCTTCACCATGCCGATCTGGGCGGCACTGATCAGCATGGCGGCGCTCGGCGAGCGCATGAGCCCCCGCCGCGTCGTCTCGCTGGCGATGGGCGCCGCCGGCGTCGCCATCCTGCTCTCGCACGATTTCGCGGCGCTCGGCGCGAGCCCGCTCGGCGCCGTGATCACGCTGCTCGGCGCGTTCAACTGGGCGATCGGCGTGCACGTCCAGAAGCGCGTGAATTGGGCGCTCGAGCCGCTCGCGTTGGCCGGCTGGCAGGTGGCGATCGGCACCGCGCCCATCGTCGTCATCGCGCTGTTCGCCGAGCCGTTCGTCTATCACAGCGCGAGCTGGCCGGTGATCGGCGCCTCGATCTATCTCGTCATCTACGCGCTCGCCTTCTGCTATTACGCCTGGTTCACGGTCGTGCGCATCTTCCCGACGCACATCTCGGCGATCGGCAGCCTGCTCGTCCCCATCGTCGGCGTCACGAGCTCGTCGCTGCTCTTGGGCGAGCCGTTCGGCTGGCGCGAGCTGGCGGCGCTCGCCCTCGTGGTCGGCGCCGTAGCGCTGGTGATGATCCAGCCCGCCGAGCCCGCGCGACCGGCCGCCGCCGCGAGCCCGTCGGATTGATGGCGGCGCGCGCGCTCGTTCCCTCCTGGGTCTGGCTCGTGCTGCTCTGGCTGGTGTGGGGCACGAGCTGGCCGGCGATGCGCACGGTGTTCCTCGAAATGCCGGTCTGGCAGTTCCGCGCCGTCACGTGCTTGCTCGGCGGCGCGGCGCTGCTGGCGATGGCGACGCTCGCGGGCGGGAGCATCCGCCTCGCGCGCGCCGATTGGCTGCCGTTGACGCTCGCCAGCGTCTTCAACATGACGATCTGGCACGTGACGTCGGGCTACGGCCTCACCATGATCGGCGCCGGCCATGCCGCGGTCGTATGCTACACCATGCCGATCTGGACCGCGCTGCTGAGCGCCTTCTTCTTGAAGGAGCAGCTTGGCGCACGCGTGTTGGCCGCGCTTGCGCTCGGCGTGGGCGGCGTCGCCGTGCTTGCCTCGCACGATTTCGCGGCGCTCGGCGCCAATCCGCTCGGGCTCGTGTTCGTGCTGGCGGCGGCGATCAGCTGGGCCGTCGGCACGATCCTCATCAAGCGCCGGCGGTGGTCGGCGGGCATCAACGCACTCGCCGGCTGGCAGCTGCTAATGGCCTTTGTCCCGATCGGCCTCATCGCGCTCGTCACCGAGCGCTTCACGATGCACGCGGCGAGCGGCGCGGCGCTCGTTTCCGCCGTCTACGTGCTCGTCGTCGGCGTGATCCTCGGCTATGCGCTCTGGTTCAAGGTCGTAAGCCTCTTCTCGGCGACGATCGCCTCGATCGGCGCGCTCGTGACGCCGGTGATCGGGATGGCGAGCAGCGCCGTTCTTCTCGATGAGCCGATCGGCTGGCGCGAAGCGGCGGCGCTGGCGCTGGTGGCGAGCGCCGTGGCGCTCGTCATTTTCCGCCCCGCGCCGCAGCCGGCGGCGGCGTAGTTCCCTCCCCCGCGACGAGCGGGGGAGGGTTAGGGTGGGGGTTGAGACGCGCTCGCAAGCGCGGTGATGAAGCGCGCGGCGTCGACCCGGCGCATCGCGCTCGACAAGGGTGCGGCGGTCACGCCCCCATCCAACCTTCCCCCGCAAGCGGGGGAAGGCTTTCTTGGCGCTCCTTCGCCGCTATGTACTTGGCATGGCCGCCACGTTGTCGATGAGGCGCACTGCGCCGAGCGTTGCCGCGACAAGCACGCGGCCGGCGCGGTCGAGCTTGGCCAAGGGCTCGAGCGTCGCGGCGTCGACGACGGCGAGATAATCGACGGCGGCGAAACCGGCCTCGAGCAGCGACGACGTTCCCGCCCCGATCGCGGCGGCGAGATCGTGGCCGGCGCGGGCGGCGGCGGCGAGCGCAGCGATGACGCGGTGGAGCTCGGGCGCTACTCTGCGCTCCGCGGGCGCGAGATAGACGTTGCGCGAGGAAAGGGCCAAGCCATCCGGCTCGCGCACGGTCGGGCAGCCGACGATCTCGACCGGGATGTCGAGATCGCGCGCCATGCGCTTCACCGACTGGAGCTGCTGATAGTCCTTCTCGCCGAAGAAGGCCTTGTCGGCCATCGCCTGCAGCAAGAGCTTGGTCACCACCGTCGCGACGCCGGCGAAATGGCCCGGCCGCGCCTCGCCCTCCCAGCGGTCGGTGACGCCCGCGAGCGAAACGGTGGTGGAGAAGCCCGCGGGATACATCTCGCCCAACGACGGCGCGAACAGAAGATCGCAGCCGGCCGCGTCGAGCAGGGCCCGGTCCTGCTCCTCCTGGCGCGGGTAGCGCGAAAAATCCTCGCGCGGCCCGAACTGCTTGGGGTTGACGAAAATCGTAACGACGCTGCGCCGGCAGGCCGCGCGCGCCGCCTCCACCAGCGAAATATGTCCCCGGTGCAGCGCGCCCATGGTGGGAACGAGGCCGACCGTCTCGCCCGCGCGGCGCCAGCCGGCCAGGGCGTCGCGCAGGCCGGCGACGGTGCGCACGGTCGCGATCCTATGCGCCATGATCACGCCCGCGGCAGCTCGATGCGGAAATGGGCCCCGCTCGCGGTCCCGCCCGCGCCCGCCGGGACGGCGGCGTCGACAAGGCGCACGCTGCCGCCGTGCGCCTGCACCAGGTCGCGCACGATGGCGAGGCCGAGGCCGGTGCCGCCTTTGCGCCCGGCGGCGAACGGCTCGAACAGGCGCGCGCGCACTTCCGGCGGCATGCCGGGTCCGTCGTCGACCACGTCGATCATCGCGCCCGCGATCCCCGAGGGAAGCGGGCGCGCGGCGCACACGGTCACGGTCTTGGCGCCCGCCTGGGTCGCGTTGCGCAGCAGGTTGGCCGCGATGCGCTCGAATTCGCCGCGATCCGCCTTCATCGTGAACGGCCGCGGCACGTCGTTGACGAGCCTGGCGCCGGGCGCCGCCGCTGCCAGCGCCTGGATCGCCTCGTCGACGAGGGCCGCGAGATCGAACGGCGCGATCTCGAGCTCGTGCTGCTGGCCGCGCGCGTATTCGAGCGTCTGCGCGCAGAGCTCGGCGGCACGGTCGATGGCGCGCACCAGCGTCGGCGCCACGCGGCGCACGGCCGGGTCGGCGCTGTCGGCGATGCGGTCCGAGACGAGCTGGGCGGAGGCGAGCGCATTGCGGAGGTCGTGGTTGATCTTGGTGACCGCCGTGCCGAGCGCCGCCAGATGCTCGCGCTGGCGCAGCGCCGCGCGCAGGCCCAGCTGCATGTCGCGGAGCTCGCGCTCGGCGAAGCCGAGCTCGTCGCCGCGTCCCGAGGGCCGCATCAGGCGCGCCGTGTCGTCGGGCGCGTCGCGGAACGTCGCCATGTTCTCGGTCATGCGCCTGAGCGGCCGCACCAGCAGCCAATGGAGCGAGAGATAGACGAGGCAGGCCGCGAAGATCGAGATGATCACCGAGAGCGCGAGGATGCGGCCCGAGTAGGAGATCATGTCGTTCCGCAGCGGCTGCTCGTTGAGGAACACTTCGAGCAGCACGCGGCCGTCCTGCGGCGAGTGATCCATCACCCGGATCGGGCCCGATTTCGGCGCGAGCAAGGTCGCGAACGCGTTCCAGATGAGGCCGAAGAAGGTGGCGCCGCGGAGATCGTAAGTGGCGTCGATGCGCTCCGGCACCTCGCCCAGGGCCACGCGGCGCGGCTGGCCGTCCTGATAGCGGATCACGGCGAGCGCCTGCGAGTGGCCGAGCAGCTTGCCGACGAGCTCCGGGCTGATCGCGGTGTTGGCCTCGGCCGCGGCATCGATCGCCAGAGTCGCCAGATGCGCGTCGGCGATGGTGTCGCGCAGCGACTGCAGGCGATAACGCGCGATCGAGGGCACGTAGATCAGCACCTCGGCCACCATCACGAACACGATCGTCCACAGCAGCAGCCGCGTGGTCAGGCTGCGCCGGATGGTCGGCAGGCGAGGGGCTGCGGCGGGCATCCGATATCCTCAGGATGCCGATTATATAGGGGCAGCCGCCGCCCGCGTCACTTGGCCCGCTGCGCCACGTGCCGTGCGGCGCCGCGCCGTGCCTGAATTCTGCGCAAGACCACGGGCACCAGCGCGAGAAGGGCGAGGCCCAGGATCGGCAGCAGGATGTTCCAACGGAACACGATCGAAAGGTCGGGCGTCTCGCCGCGGTCGAGTACGGCGCCGAGACCGCTGCCGACGCTGCAAAAAACAAAGCTGCCCGGAATGATGCCGATCAGCGTCGCCAGCGCATAGGTGCGGAGACTGACGCCGCAGAAGGCCGGCACAAGGTTGACGAGCCAGAACGGAAAGACGGGCACCAGCCGCAGCACCAGAAGGTAGCTGAAGGCGTTGCGGCGGAAGCCCTCTTCCATGCGCCGCAGCGCGGGGCCCGCCTTGGCGCGGAGATATTCGCCGAGCGCGGTGCGCGCGGCGAGGAACACGGCGATGGCGCCGAGGGTGGCGCCCACCACCGCCGCCGCGGCGCCGAGCCAGAGGCCGAAGAGATAGCCGCCGACGATGGTGGCGAGCGCACCGCCGGGGATCGAAAAAGCCGTCATCAGCGCATAAGCGGCCACATAGACGAGCACCGCCGTGGCGCCCCAGTGGCCGACCCAATCCATGAGCATGCCCCGGTGGGCGCGGATCGTCTCGAAGGAAACGTAGCGGTGCCAGCCGAGAGCGAAGAAGCAGGCCAGGCCGGCGATCAAGACGCCCAGCGGAAGCAGTTTGATCCAGCGCGGCTTTGCCTCGGGCAAGGGCGGATGTTCCGGCGGCGGGGCGGGTTGGGCGGGCATGGCGCTGGATTGTCCTGTATCGCAGAGCCCCCGCATCTCGCGCCACGCTAGCACGCGGCCGCGGCTGGGCAGGAATGACGCTTTGCCGTATGAGGGTCACGCTCGCGTGAGGGCGCGCGAGTGCGGCCGGCTAGTCGTCGGCGATGTCCTCCAGCCAAAGCTGAGGCCGCTCGGCGATGAACTTGCGCATCAGCCCGATGCAATCCTCATCGTCCAACAACAGAACTTCGGTCCCCCGCTGCCGCAAGAAATCGATATTGCCCGGAAAGTTCACGGATTCGCCGACCACGACTCGCTTGATATCGAATTGGACGATCGTGCCGGCGCACATCATGCAGGGGCTGAGCGTGGTGTAGAGCGTGAAGCCCTTGTAGTTTCTTTGCCGTCCCGCCGTTCGAATGCAATCCATTTCACCGTGCGCGACCGGGTCGCCGGCCTGCACGCGCCTGTTGCGGCCGGCGGCAACGACCGCTCCGTCCTTGACCAAGACGGCACCAACCGGCACGCCGCCCTCGTCGTAGCCTTTTTGAGCCTGCTCCAGAGCCAGCCGCATGAATTGCCGGTCGTTGGGCAGCATGTCTGGCCTCGCCTTGTTGCGTGCCGGGCGACGCGGGCTCCCGGAGGCAGAACCTTAGCATTTGCCTGGAGTCGCGCCGACCTCTCGCCGGGCGAGTGCGGCCAGGGCAACGCCCGATCCGTGGCCAACCCATCGGCCGGGAGCCAACCCTTTGGCCACATTGACTTGCCCGAAGCGGCCCCCGTATAGAGGCGCCGCCTAGCGCGTTTCCCACGAAACCGGATCGCCCATCCGCCCGAACCAGCGGGGATGAGAGGCTGTTTTCGCTGTAGGCGCGGGTCCCTATATCCCCGCAATCGGAGTGTTCCCTTGCCGAAACGTACCTATCAACCGAGCAAGCTGATCCGCAAGCGCCGCCATGGCTTTCGCGCGCGCATGGCGACCAAGGGCGGGCGCAAAGTGCTCTCGCGCCGCCGCGCCAAGGGCCGCAAGCGGCTGACGTTCTGACCATGGACGGCGCCCGGCGGGCGCTCATCATCCTGGCGCGGCGGGCGGACTTCCTGCGCGTCGCCGGCCAGGGGTCGAAGTGGGCCACAGCCGGGCTGATTCTGCAGGCCTGTCCCGACCGCGCCGGACGAGACGCGGCGGGGCGGGAACCATCCGGAGCGAGTGTGAGCGGAGCGCCAACGATCCGTGTCGGCTTCACGGCGAGCAAGAAAGTGGGCGGCGCCGTCGTCCGCAATCGCGCGCGGCGGCGCTTGCGCGCGCTCGCGCGCGAGGTGCTCGCCAGCGAAGCCGCGCCCGGCCACGACTATGTGCTGATTGCTCGCGCCGAAACCGCGACGCGCGACTATGCCGACCTCAAGCGAGACGTGCGGTTTGCGCTGAAGCGGCTGCGGCTCCTCCAGCGCGCAGAGCACGGCGAGGGCGGAGCATGAGCCCGCTCGCACATCTCTTCCGCGGCTGCGTACGCGCCTATCAGCTGGCGCTTGCGCCGCTTTTGGGCCGCCAGTGCCGCTTCCTGCCGACCTGCTCGCACTACGCGATGGAGGCGCTCGAACGGCACGGCGCGATCAAGGGCGCCTGGCTCGCCCTTCGCCGCATCCTGCGCTGCCATCCTTTTGCCGCGGCGGGCTACGACCCTGTGCCTCCGGCGGGCCGCGTGCCGCCGGCCGCCCCGGCCGGGCGCGAACCACGCCGTTTGCCTTAGCGAGACTCCATGGGCGACCAGAAGAACCTGATCCTGGCCATCGTTCTGTCGGTCGCGATCATCCTGCTGTTCCAGATGGTGATTGCGCCGCCGCAGCGGCCGACGCCGCCGCAGGGCCAGCCCGCGACCACGCAGCCGGCGCCGCCCTCGTCCGCCACCCCTGCGACACCGGGAACACCGCCCGCGACGCAGCAGCCGACGCCGCCGGGTACGGTTCCGCCGGCCGTGCCGCCGAAGGCGGCGACGCGCGAGGAGCTTCTGAAGGCCAACCCGCGCGTCTTCATCGATGCGAAGCGCGTGACCGGCTCGATTTCGCTGAAAGGCGGCCTGCTCGACGACGTGACGCTGCGCGACTACCGCGAAACGGTGCAGAAGAACAGCGCCAACGTCCACATCCTCAACCCCGCCACCGCGGGAAAGGGAAGAGCCTATTACGTCGTGTTCGGCTGGCAGCCCGTCGCCGGCGCCAGGCAGGTCGAGCTTCCCAGCGACAACACGCTGTGGCAGGCCCAGGGCGGCCCGCTCGGCCCGGGCAAGCCGGTGACGCTGACCTGGACCAATGCGCAGGGCCTGAAGTTCACGCGGCGCTTCGAGATCGACAACGACTTCCTCGTCACCGTCCACGAGAGCGTCGAGAACACGGGCACGGAGCCGGTGCAGCTGGCGCCCTATTCCGTCGCCAAGCTCGTCGGCGAGCCGAAGACGCTCGGTTTCTTCATCCTGCACGAAGGCCCGATCGGCGTGTTTCGCAAGAGCGCCGAGAACGGCGCGGTCATCAACGACCCGAGCTACGAAAACATCCGCGACAAAGGTGTTGACCAGACGAGCTTCGGCGGCTGGCTCGGCTTCACCGATCACTATTGGCTCGTCGCCCTGATCCCGCAGCAGGACAGGCAACAGCGCGTCGCCTACGGCTACGACAAGCCCGCCGACACCTACAACGCGTTTTACGTCGGGGACGTGCGCGCCATTCCGGCCGGTGGCAAGGCCGAGGCGACGCACCGCGTTTTCGCCGGCGCCAAGGAGGTCGACCTCCTGCGTCGCTACGGCGAGGATCTCAAGGCCGAGAAGTTCGATTGGGCGATCGATTTCGGCTGGTTCTGGTTCTTCACCAAGCCGTTTCTGATGGCGTTGAAGTGGATCTACGGCCTCGTCGGCAATTTCGGCATCGCGATCCTGATCCTCACCATCATCGTCAAGATCGTCTTCTTCCCGCTGGCGAACAAGAGCTACAAGAGCATGAGCCAGATGAAGAAGCTCTCGCCCGAGATCCAGCGCCTGCGCGAGCGCTACGCGCAGGACAAGGCGATGATGAACCAGGAACTGATGAAGCTCTACAAGAAGGAGCGCATCAATCCGGCGGCGGGGTGCCTGCCGATCGTCGTGCAGATCCCGGTCTTCTTCGCGCTCTATAAGGTGTTGTTCGTGGCCATCGAAATGCGCCACGCGCCGTTCTACGGATGGATTCGGGATCTCTCGGACAGAGACCCGACCTCGATCTTGAACCTGTTCGGCCTCCTGCCCTGGGCGGTGCCGGCGGCGGGCTCGCTCTTCGACATGCTCAACATCGGCATCTGGCCGCTCATCATGGGCGCCACGATGTGGTTCCAGCACAAACTCAACCCCACGCCGCCCGATCCCATCCAGGCGAAGGTGTTCGCCTGGATGCCGGTGATCTTTACCGTCATGCTCGCGAGCTTCCCGGCCGGCCTCGTGATCTACTGGGCGTGGAACAACGTGCTCTCGATCGGCCAGCAATGGCTGATCATGAAGAAGACCGGCGCCATCGCCACGGCGCCGGCCACGTCGGTGCCGCGCAACATCAAGGAGCTCGAGGCGAGGAAGGCCGCCAAAGCGGCGGCGGCAAAGGAAAAGGCGGGCGGCTAGGCGGATCGCGGCCGAGGCTTGCATCCATCTTTTCGAGGCCCGCCCGCAGGCGGGCGGTCGCCTCAGGATGAGCTTCGGTTTGTGTCGGCAAGATCAGTCTCATCCCGAGGCGCCGCAGCGAAGGATGCGGCGGCCTCGAAGGATCGGCGCAAACGATGCGCTGACACGGCAAGCGGCGATTCAACCTGAAGCGGCCATGCTCTAATGGCCCAACCCAGCGATCGGCCGGGCTCGCCACCACGCCCGAGTCTCCTGAGCGGCCGGAGGCGATCTGCGCTCGCCCCTCGCCCGCTGCGCTTTCTTGGCGCGTTCGGTCCGCGCCCGGGAGCTGGGCGGCGAAAGCGCCGCCCGGCCTTCACCTTGCCGCCGCGAATCGTATATCGATGAGCCGAGGGGACCCGGAAAGCGCATGCCCGACTTGAACCTGGCCGTCGTTGGCAACAGCATCGTGGCGGCGCTCGTGGATCGCCGCGCGCGTATCGTGTGGTATTGCCTGCCGCGCTTCGACGGCGACCCGGTGTTCTGCAGCCTTCTCGGCGACGACGACGCCGATGCCGGATTCTACGAGGTGGCGCTCGAGAACTTCGCTTCGTCGCGGCAGGAGTATCAGCCCAACAGCGCGATCTTGGTGACGACGCTTACCGACCAGCGCGGCGGCGCCGTGCGCATCACCGATTTCGCGCCGCGCTTCAAGCAGCACGACCGCGTCTTCCGCCCGACCATGCTGGTGCGGCGCGTGGAGCCGGTGTCGGGCCTGCCCGTGATCCGCGTGCGCCTCAGGCCCGTTTTCGCCTACGGCCACGAGAAGCCGGCGACGACGCACGGCAGCAACCACATGCGCTTCGTCGCGTCGAGCCAGACGCTGCGCCTCAGCACCGACGCGCCGCTGGCCTATGTCGAATCCGAGGCGCCGTTCGCGCTGACGCAGCCCGTCCACCTCCTGCTCGGCCCGGACGAGATGCTGCCGGCCTCGATCCCGCACACCGTGCGCGAGTTCCACGAGCGCACGCTCGACTACTGGATCGAGTGGGTGCGCTACCTCTCGGTGCCGTTCGAGTGGCAGGAGGCGGTGATCCGCGCCGCCATCACGCTGAAGCTCTGCGCCTTCGAGGAGACCGGCGCCATCGTGGCGGCGCTCACCACCTCGATCCCCGAGGCGCCGGGCACGCGCCGCAACTGGGACTACCGCTTTTGCTGGCTGCGCGACGCCTATTTCTCGGTGCACGCGCTCAACCGCCTCGGCGCCACCAAGACGATGGAGGACTTCCTCCGCTACATCACGACGGTCGCGGCCGGCGAGGCGAACGGCGAGCTGAAGCCGGTCTATGGCGTCCTGCCGACCGCCTCGCTCGAAGAGGTGGAGGTGCCGTCGCTCAAGGGCTATCGCGGCCTGGGGCCCGTGCGCATCGGCAACGCCGCGCAGCTCCAGGTGCAGAACGACAGCTACGGCAGCGTCGTCCTCGCCGCCTCGCAGATGTTCTACGACCAGCGCCTGCCGAGCCGGGGCGACATCAATCTCTACCGCCGCCTCGAGCAGCTGGGCGCAAAAGCGGCCGAGCGCGCGCTCGAGCCCGATGCCGGCATCTGGGAATTCCGCGGGCGCAAGGCCGTGCACACCCACTCCGCGGCGCTGTGCTGGGCCGCCTGCGATCGGCTTGCGCGCATCGCCGGCACGCTCGGACGCGCCGACCGCGTCGAGCACTGGCGGCGCGAGGCCGACCGCATTCGCGCCGTGATCCTCGAAAAGGCATGGAGCGAAAAGCTGGGCGCCTTCACCGCCACCTTTGGCGGGGATTCGGTCGATGCGAGCCTCTTGCTGCTGCATGAGCTGGCGCTGGTTTCCGCCGGCGACCCGCGCTTCCTCGCCACGCTCGACTACATCGGCAAGCATCTCCGCCGCGGCCATCACTTGTTCCGCTACGGCACCGCCGACGATTTCGGCATGCCCGAGACGGCCTTCACGATCTGCACCTTCTGGTACATCGAGGCGCTGGCCGCCGCCGGCCGGCGCGACGAGGCGCGCGAGCTGTTCGAGCGCATCCTCGCCTGCCGCAACCATGTCGGTCTGCTCTCGGAAGACATCGATCCCAAGACCGGCGAGCTTTGGGGGAATTTCCCGCAGACCTATTCGCTTGTCGGCATCATCGTGGCCGCGATGCGCCTCTCCAAGAGCTGGGAAGAAGGCTTCTGGCGCGGCGGATGATTTTCCCCTCGCCCTGGGGCGAGGGGGCAGGGGAGAGGGGGACTATCTATGATTTAGCGAGCCGCTTCGACGCGCTCGCTCGGTTATCCTCGGACGCGAAGTCCTCCCCCTCACCCCCGCCCCCTCGCTCCAGGGCCAGGGGGACTTCGAGCAGCGCGCCGCATTCCTTGGCGAAATCGATGCTGACGCGCGCGTGCACGCGGCCCTGCCTGTCGAAATAGCGGCCGGCGCGGCCGCAGGGAAAGACGCCCTCGTGCCAGACATTGGGATGCATGTAGAGGCCGGCGCTGCCGTCGAACCAGAAGGTCTTGAAGTGCTCGGGCTTCACGTCGTCGCCGGGCAAGGCCATCGGCACGACGAAAGGCTTCTTTTCGAGCGGAAAGAAGAGCTGGCCGCCGTCGGGATGATAGTTGGCGTGCCAGAGCAGGACGCGCGAGGGCGCGGCGCGGGCCGGCGTCTCTTGCGCGCCCGCCTCTTGCGCGGCGGCGCCTGCCGCAGGGCGGCCCGCTTCCGGCGGATCGGACCACCCGAGGAGATAGTGCCCGCCCACCGCCTCGTTGCTGCCCATGAGGCGCCCCCGCTCCCACCACGCGGAGAAGACGCCCTCGGTCGTGCCGCCCTCGTCGCCGCTGTCGCCATCGACCGGCCGCCAGCCCTGCGCCGGCCAGCGCACGATCTCGACCTTGTGCGTCTTGGGATCGCCGACGAGCTCGCCATAGCCGCGCAGGTTCTCGGCGGTGGCGACGACGAGCGGCGCTTCGACGAGCCGGAGGCCCGGCGGGAGCTTGGGATCGAGATAGTCGGGCACGGCGGCTTGCGCGGCTCGGTCCATGGTTGTCTCCCTCTCGCGAAATCGTCTCTTTATTCACGGCGTCATCCCGACCGATACGCTCGGGCTTTGCCCGAGCGTCGCGGACGCGCCCCTTGGCGCGGCCGCGGAGTGGAGGGATCGCGTCGAACCGCTGCGCGGTTCTTCCCGCCAATTCGCGCCAGGGCGCGAATTGGCCAGAAGGCCCGCCCGTTGCGGGCCGACGCGATCCCTCCACTCCGCGAGCCGTAAGAACGGCTCGCTCCGGTCGGGATGACGGCCAATTCGTAGGCTCGCTTGGCGCCGACCGCGGCGGGTTCGAATCCCGCCCTACGACGCCTGCGCGCGGACCGCTCTACTTCCCCGTAGCTTTCTTGAGATAGCTCGTGTCGATGTATTTCGCGGGGTCGGCGAGCTCTTTCTTCGCCTCGCTGAACTTGCTGCGCAGCGCCAGCACGGTCTTGATCCCGTCCATGTCGAAGGCGCCGTCCTTGAACATGCCGCCCTTCTCGGCCAGCAGCGCCGCGTAGCTCGCATCGGCGGCGCGCTCGTCCATGCCCTGCACGTTCGCGCGCAGGATGGCGATGGCTGCCGCTTTGTTGTTGCGCTCGTAGAGCCAGCCCATCGCCTGGAGATAGCCGCGGATATAGCCGACCACGGCCGCCTCGTTGTCCTTCGCCCAGCGCCGCGTCACCGCCGCGACGAGGCCCTGATAGTTGCCGAGGCCGGCCGAGGCGGACGCCAGCACGTTGAAGCCCTTGGCCTTGGCGACGATGTCGAACGGCGTGATCAGCATGGTGCCGGCATGCTCCTTCTTTTCGAGCGCCGCCCAGCGCTCGCGCACGCCGCCGGCGCGCACGAACTGAACGTCGCTCTCCCTGATGCCGTTCTTCTCGAGCAGCGCACGCAGCACGAAGGCGTAGCCGGTCGTGAGCGCGTCCACCGACAATTGTTTGCCCTTGAGCGAGGCGAAATCCTTGATCTCGGGCACCGCGACGAGATGGAGAAACCCGTTGTCGCCCGCCATCACGGCGACCATGTCGGGGTTCTCGATCGTCACCGGCCCCTGGCCTTCCTGATAGGCGACGACGTTGTCGATAGCCGTCATGGCGATGTGGAACCTGCCGCCATAGGTGTTGGTGAGCTGGAACTCCGAGCTCGGGGTGGGCGTCAAGTTCACCTCGAGCTTCTTCTTTTCCTGCGCGATCGCCGCGGTCGCCATGCCGCCCGCGGCCAGCGCGGCCAGCAGCGCCGCGAGGATGCACCTCGGCATGCTACGCATGAGCCTCCTCTCTTCGGTTTTCGCCTTAGCGGGAGGATGAAGCGGAGCCGGGCGCGGCGCAAGGCCGCGGCGCCGAATTCTCCGGCGCCGCGCGCGGGGGCTATGATCGACGCATGGAAACCCGACGTGCCAGACCCGAAGAGGCCGAGGCCGCCTGCGCGGTGCTGCGGCGCTCGATCACGGAGCTGTGCCACGCCGACCATCGGGGCGATGCCGAGACGATCTCGCTCTGGCTCGCCAACAAGACGCCGGAAAACGTGCGCCGCTGGATCGAGCGCGCGGTCGTGCTCGTCGCGGTCGAAGACGGCGCCCTCCTCGGCGTCGCCTCGCTCTGGTTGGGCGGCGAGATCGGGCTGAACTACGTGGCCCCCGAGGAGCGCTTCCGCGGCGTGAGCAAGTCTCTCTTGGCGGGGCTCGAGGCGGAAGCGCGCGCGCTCGGCCTCGAGCGCCTCACGCTCAATGGCACGGCCACCGCGCGCCGCTTCTATCGCGCCTGCGGCTATGCCGAGACGGGGCCGCCCGTGCCGGGCTTCGGCATTACGAAAGGCTACCCGATGGCGAAGCGGATGGCAGGGTAAGCGGGGCCGGGGCTCCCTCTCAGACGCGCGAATTGTAGAAGTCGACGGCCGTCAGCAGCATGTCGACCGTCCGGCCGTCGGCGCCGAGCGGCAGCCGCAGCACTTCGTAGCAGTGAACGCGGTTGTCGATCAGCATATCGGGACGTTCGAACTGCGGCGCCGCGCTGGCGACCAGGCGGTCGAACGCCCGTTGCAGATGCGCCCTGTAGCCCGGCTCCGGCACGTCATCGAGCCAGCGACCGGTGACATCGTAGCCGAGTCGACTGGCGACGTTCGTGCCGATCAGGCGAAAGCGATAGCGCAAGCCGTCGCCGCCGCGATGGACCTCGATCAGGGAGCTATTGCCGAGGATGTAAAGGAAATCGAGCGGATCGATGTCGGCCCGGCCCGGCATGGCCCGGTTGCCGCGCTTGTCGTTCCAATAGGCCAACAGACGCCGCAGGTTCTGCCGCTCGAGACGCGACAGATCCTCGCTCGCAAGCATGGTCTGGGGCATCGTAGGCACAGCCGGCCCGGGTCCTCTACACTCGGTGCTCGTCTTAGGAAAAAGGCGGCCGAAAGATTGCGCGGCAAAGGATAAGCTTCTTTTAACGACGCTTCTCCCGGGCGCTGCGCCGCATGAATCGGCGGGAAGCGGTGCCGCGGCGATCGATCGGCCCAGCTTGCCGCTTCCAACGCGCTGCCGACCGCCGCCGCGCGCAGTTGCGCAAGAACCCGCCGAGCGCGCCGGCTCGAGAGCACAACGCTCTTCGCGCTTGGGTCTGGGGATCGGTCGCGGGCTGTGACGGCGGTCGCGGCGGGCGCGAGCGCGGCTCTTACGCCACTTCGGCGCGCTTGGCCTGGCGCTTTCTCTCGTGGATGTCGAGGAAGCGCTTCCGGAGCCGGATCGATTTCGGCGTGACTTCGACCAGCTCGTCGTCCTCGATGTAGGCGATGGCCTTCTCGAGCGTCATCTTGATGGGCGGCGTCAAGAGCACGTTCTCGTCCTTGCCCGAGGCGCGGATGTTGGTGAGCTGCTTCGACTTCAGCGGGTTCACGTCGAGGTCGGAGCCGCGCGCGTGCTCGCCGATGATCATGCCGCCATAGACGGCTTCGCCCGGCTCGATGAAGAGCGGCCCGCGCTCCTCCAGATACCAGAGCGCATAGGCGACGGCCCTGCCCTGCTCGAGCGAGATCAGCACGCCGTTCCTGCGCCCCTGGATCGGGCCTTTGTGCGGCGCGTAGGCGTGGAAGATCTTGTTCATGATCCCGGTGCCGCGCGTGTCGGTCATGAACTCGCCGTGATAGCCGATGAGCGCGCGCGAGGGGGCCAGGAACACGAGCCGCGTCTTGCCGCCGCCCGAGGGGCGCATTTCCTTCAACTCGCCGCGGCGCACGCCGATCTTCTCGACAACGACGCCGGCGTAAGCGTCGTCGACGTCGACGACTACCTCCTCGATCGGCTCGAGGCGCTGGCCGCCGGCGTCGGTCTTGTAGATGACGCGCGGGCGGCCCACCGACAGCTCGAAGCCTTCGCGGCGCATCTGCTCGATCAGCACGCCGAGCTGCAGTTCGCCGCGGCCCGCGACCTCATAGGCGTCCTTCGCTTCGGACTGGCGCACCTTGATCGCGACGTTGCCTTCGGCCTCGCGCACGAGCCGGTCCCAGATCAGGCGCGAGGTGACCTTGTCGCCCTCCTTCCCGCAGAGCGGCGAATCGTTGACCGACACGGTCATCGAAAGCGTGGCGGGGTCGATCGCCTGTGCGGGAATCGGCGCTGTGACCGCAACATCGCAAAGCGTGTCCGACACCGAGGCCTCGGAAAGCCCGGCCACGGCGACGATGTCGCCGGCCACACCCTCGTCGATCGCCGCGCGCTCGATGCCGCGAAACGCGAGGATCTTCATCACCCGCGCTTCCTCGATGAATTTGCCATCGCGCGAGAGCGCCTTGATCGTCTGGTTGGGCCTGACGCGGCCCGATTCGATCCGCCCGGTGAGGAGGCGCCCCAGATAGTTGTCATATTCGAGGATCGTCGACAGCATCGTGAACGCGCCGTCGGGATCGGCCACCTTGGGGCGCGGCACGCGCTTCCGGATCGCCTCGAACAGCGGCTCCATGTTGTCCTTGGGACCCTCGGGGCTTGCCGCCGCCCAGCCTTGCTTCGCCGAGCCGAACAGCACCGGGAAATCGAGCTGCTCCTCGGTGGCGTCCAGCAGCGCGAAGAGATCGAATACCTCGTTGTGGACCTCGTGCGCGCGCTGCTCGGGCTTGTCGACCTTGTTGATGAAGACGATGGGTTGGAGGCCGCGCTTCAGCGCCTTCATCAGCACGAATTTCGTCTGCGGCATCGGGCCTTCGGCCGCGTCGACGAGCACGATGGCGCCGTCGACCATCGAGAGGATGCGCTCGACCTCGCCGCCGAAATCGGCGTGGCCGGGCGTGTCGACGATATTGATGCGGATGCCGTGCCAGTAGACCGAGGTGGCCTTGGCGAGGATGGTGATGCCGCGCTCGCGCTCGAGCTCGTTCGAGTCCATCACCTGGTCGGGGATCTTCTGGTTCTCGCGGAAGGTGCCCGACTGATGCAAAAGCCGATCGACCAGCGTGGTCTTGCCGTGGTCGACATGCGCGATGATGGCGATGTTGCGCAGATCCATGACTGTCTCTGCGGCCGCAAAGCGGCCGTCGCCCAAAGCAAAAGGCGGCGCGCGGAACGTGGGCGCGGCCGCCCGGGCCACAAAGCGTTGAAGTTAACGGGAAAACCTTCGAGGATCATATAGCTTATGCTGCGCCGCAATACAAGCGCCGCAGCGTCGCGGAGCCGCCGGCTTGGCGCGGGCGCTAGGTCCTCTCCAATCCGCACCACTCGGCGATGAAGAGCGCCATGGCGCCGGTCACGCGCTTCACGGAAGTCAGGCTCACGCGCTCGTCGAAGGCGTGGATCGCCTCGGAATAGGGGCCGTAGACGAGACACGGCGTGCCGCCATAGAGGACGAAGACGCGGCCATCGAGATAGCCGGGCGTAACAAAGGATTCGAGCGCCTTCCCATGGCTCGTGGCATGGGCGCGAGCGAGCGCGGCTTCGGCGCCACCGCCCTCCTTTAGCACGTATCCTTCGGCGAAGAAGCCGTTGTATACGATCTCGGGCGGATTGTTGGCGAGATAGGGCATCCTGGCGGCAGCCGCATGGACGCAATCTTCGAGCTCGCGCGCGGCGTCGGCGGGCTTGACCCCGGGGTAGAGCGCGATCCGGCAGTCGATCGTACACCAAGCCGGCACCGACGAAGCCCAATCCCCGCCCTCGATGCGCCCGACATTGAAATTGATCGGATGCTCGAGATCCTCGAAATGACGGTGGCGCGACTTGCGTGCGTTCCACTCCGCTTCGAGCACGCGCAGGGCCTGGATCAGCCGGTATGCGGCCTCGATCGCGTTCTCGCCGCGACCGGCCTCGCGGACGTGCACGGGCAGGCCACGCACCTTCACCTGGAACCAAATCACGCCGACGTTGGCGCGCACGAGCTTGTCGTCCTCGGGCTCCGGAATTAGCGCGGCGTCGGCGCGGTAGCCGCGCAGAAGGCATGCGAGCGCACCATTGCCGGTGCACTCCTCTTCCACCACCGATTGCTGGTAAATCGTCGCCGCCGGCCGATAACCGAGGCGCGCAAGCGCGTCGACGGCGAAGAGGTTGGCGGCGAGGCCGGCCTTCATGTCGCCGGCACCGCGGCCGTAGAGCCAGTCGCCCTCGCGGCGCGGGGAGAAAGGCGGAGATCGCCACATCTCGCGCGGGCCGGTCGGCACGACGTCGATGTGGCCGTTCAAGATCAGCGAGCGCCCGAGCTCCTGCTTGGGACGATGCGTGCCGACGACGTTGAGGGCGTGGGCGTAGTCGACTTTCACCGGCGAGAAGCCGGGGTGATGCGCGATGTCGTCGACGTCGATGGCCCAGCGGTCCATCGCGTAGCCGCGCTCCGCGAGCGCGCGGAACATGAGATCCTGCGCCGTCTGCTCCTGGCCGCGCAGCGAGGGGTGGCGCACGAGTTCCTCGGTGAACGACACCTGGCCATCGAATCCCGCATCCACCGATGCGAGGATCTCTTGCGCCAACTGCCTATCCAGCCCGCGCTTCATCACTTTCCGCGATCGCCCGGTACCGGTCCCTACCGGAACCGCCTGAACGGCCGGCGCTGCTGGCTCATCGCCGCCGCCTTCTCGTCCTTGTGGCGGAAGATGACGCGGCCCTTGTCGAGGTCGTAGGGCGTCATCTCGACCGTGACGCGGTCGCCCGCCAGCATGCGGATGCGGTTCTTGCGCATCTTGCCGCCGGTATAGGCGATGATGTTGTGGCCGTTCTCGAGCTGAATTCGGAAACGGCCGTCGGGATAGACGTCGACGACGACGCCCTCCGCTTCGAACAATCCTTCTTTCGACATGCGGTTTTCCTTGCCGTGCCGCCCGGCGCGCGATCTGCCGAAGGCACTCCGGCGCGGGGCAACGAGGCACGGCGGTGAGGGGAAGCTTGCCGTGCATATAGGCCGCCCGCTGCGGCGGCACAAGCCGCGAGGCCGATCATGCGGCGCAAACTCTTACTTCTACGTGTGGTGGAGGCGATCACCGCCGTGATCGAAGCGGCGAAAGTGCCAACCGCGCGCCAGCCGATCTCGCCGATGCCGTGCCGCACTCGCTCGCAAGCCATCTTGGTTTGAAGGTGCCGTTGAATGGCACGCTGCCGCGCTATGAAGCGAAGGCGGTGCGGGTGCTGCCGCGAGCGGGACGGAGACTCACCGCCCGCGACCTGGCGGAGCGCGCGCGGTGAGCGCCGGCTGATAAAGCTAGAATCGGTAGCAGTTGGTGCCGGTGATGGCGCCGAAGCAGAAATTCGGCTTGCGATGGTCGCGGACGACGGGCCTGCTGCGGTGGTCGCGCACGATGGTCTTGTTCCGATGATCGCGGACGACGGTCTCGGCCTGCGCGCTGGCGGTGGGGCCGAGCAGGAAACCGGCTGCCGCGATCATCGCGGCGATCGATAGGATAAGCTTCGTCATGGTCGTTGCTCCTGTCCATTGGCCGGATGAGTGCGGCGATCACGGACGGAGCTTAGCGCGCATGCGCCGTGACCGCAGTTTCCGCAGTCACGCCGCCGGACCGACGGTTGTGACTCGGGTCACGGCGCGCTGACCGGTGTTCCCTTGCCGAAAGCACGAAGCGAACACGGGCCAGCAGCTCCGCCTCACCAGCCCAGCCACTTTTTGATGTCGTTGGCGGGCACGACATAGGCGATGCGCGGCGAGCGGTATTGGGGCTTGGTGGTGTCGCCGAGCTCGTAGCCTGCGAGCATGCCGATGAGCTCGCCCCGGGCGTTCACCACCGGGCCGCCCGAGTGGCCGGACTCCACTTCCATCGCCACTTCGATCGCGTTGTCGAAGCCCCAGGCGCCGTAGTCGAGCCGCTCGCCGATATTGGGGACGCGTACGCGCCCGACCGAGACGACGCCCCAAACCCGGCGCGGGCTGCCCAAGGCCAGCGCGGGATCGTCCTTCCTGACGCCGCGCGAATCGGCGAACGCGAGCGGCACCGCATCGGGCAGCGGCACCGTGCGCAAGATCGCGAGCTCTTGCTTGGCGCTCACTTTCACCACCTCCGCGGGCAGCGTGCTCCCGTCGGCCAAGCGCACGCGCACCGAAAAATCGCGGCCGCGCGCGATGTGGGCCGCGGTCAGGATGTACCCGTCGCGGTTCAGCACGATTCCGCTGCCCGTGTGGAGTTCGCCGCCGCCCTCGCGCGTCACCGGATCGGGGCGCGCCACGAGCGTCACCATCACGTACCCCCGCGCGGCCCGCTCGGCCACCGCGCGATAGGCGGGAAAACCCGTTTCCGCGCCGTCGAGATAGGGGTAAGAAAGCGCGCTTTCCGCCGCCGCGCCGCAGCACGCTCCGGCCACCCACAGAACGCTCGCGACAACGCCTAGCAGGCGTCCTGCCGCGTTGCAGCGGGGCTCGAATTTTCCGTTCAAAGACATGAGGTTAGGTTGCCAGATGGAACCGCGCGCGGGCAAGTGGCGTTCATGCCACACTCGCGGAGAATCTGAATTCGCTGGGGGTCCAATCTGTTGACGCCCTTCGCCGGGCCAAAGTAGAAAGGTTCGAATCGACTTGATTCGGGGCCCGTTCCGATTCCGTCCGTGGACCTTTTAACGAGGGGAAGAGCATGAAAAAACTAGCACTCGCGGTCGTACTGAGCGCGGCCAGTGCGGCGTTCGCCGGCAGCGCGCAAGCATGGAGCTATCTGGCGCCGTTCGGCCAGACCGCTCCATTCATGGGGCCGTACCAGACCGACAATCTTCGCGCGTTGAAGGGCCAGCCGCCTGCGCCGGTTCCGTTCAACGCCGCGCTGCAGCGCGAGTATGGCGCGCTCGGCGAGGAAGCGCTGGCCGAATCCGATCACCAGCACGCCGACATGTTCATCCGCAAGGGCTTCGCCGCCGGCAACGGCCTCGAGACCTTGCCCGAGGACCCGCGCTCGTGGTGGCTGCCGCGGCGCGCCGTGGACCCGCTCTACGAATGGCACGGCAAGCTCCTCCAGGTGCTGCCGCCCAACCGCGCCGCCCGCCCGGCGGCCGCGGCCCGCGCCCAGGCAATGTACGATTGCTGGGTCGAGGAAGAGCACGAAGACGTCTGGATGCGCGACCTCACGGCCGGCGTGCGCATGCAGGAGAACCTCTACCAACCCGAAGACATCGCCAAGTGCCGCAACGCGTTCTTCTGCGCGATGTTCGAGATGGGCGTGCCGGTTCCGATCCAGTGCGTGACCGCGCAGGACATCAACTTCCGGTTCGATCAGCCGCGCACCCTGCCCGGCAGCCGCGCCGATCTGTGGCCGGGCGGCCCCGAGCGCGAGACCGGCTCGTCGGCCCCGCCGGGAGCCGCGCAGGTCGATGCGCTAATCGCCGCCATGCGCGCCAACCCGAACTCGGCGGTGGCCATGAAGGGCCACACCGACACGATGGGCGGCGTTCCCTATAACCAGGCTCTCTCGGAGCGCCGCGCGCTGCTGATCCGCGCCGAGCTGATCCGTGCCGGCGTCAACCCGGCGCGCATCACCTTTGTCGGCGTCGGCAAGACCGAGCTCGCGGTTCCGACGCCCGACCAGCGCCGCGAAGTGCGTAACCGCCGCGTGTCCTATTCGCTGCGCTAGACGCACGACGTCGCGAGACGAACGCGGGGGGCGCCGGCAACGGCGCCCCTTCGCTTTGTGAGGCGCTGCGGCCCCTATCGCCGCCGTGCCGCGACCGCCTATCTTCGCGCCCATGCCGCCGCCCGCCCGGTACTGGATCGACCTCACGACGGCCGAGTTCTCGGCACTCGATCGCGCGCGCCTTATCGCGCTCTTGCCGGTAGGCGCCACCGAGCAGCACGGGCCGCACCTGCCGCTCTCGGTCGATTCGCGCATCGCGGCGGCGCTGGTGAAGCGCGTGGCCGACGCGCTGCCCGCCGATTTCCCGCTGAGCGTGCTGCCGATGCTGCACTTCGGCGTGAGTCCCGAGCACGCCGATTTCCCCGGCACGCTCTCGCTATCGGCCGAGACGATGCTGGCGCTGTTGATGGACGTCGGCAGGAGCGTCGCCGCAGCCGGCATCCGGAAGCTCGCCATCCTCAACAGCCATGGCGGTCAGCCGCAGATCCTCGACATCGCCGCGCAGAAACTCCGGCGCGAGTGCCGTCTCCTCGCCTTCCCGCTGAACGGCTATCGCTACTGGAACGTCGAGAAGCACTTCGGCGCCGAGGAGGCGGCGCTCGGCATCCACGGCGGGGCCGCCGAGACCTCGATCATGTTCGCGATCGCGGAGGAAACCGTTCGGCGCGCCAAGCTCGCCGATTTCCGCTCGCTTGCGGCGGAGATGGCCGCGCGCTTCCGCCATCTGCGCCCCTACGGCCGCATCGCGGGCTTCGGCTGGCAGGCCCAGGACCTCAACCAAGCGGGCGCCGTCGGCAACGCCACGCGGGCCGATGCCGCCAAGGGCGAGGCGCTGCTCGCCGAAGCCGCCGCCACGCTCGGCGAGGTCCTGCGCGAGATCGACGCGCTCTCGCCCGACGTGCTGAAAGACGCAGGCGCGCCGTGACGCCGGCCGCAATCCGCAAGCTCTGTCTCTCGTTTCCCGGCGCCACAGAGACGATCCAGTGGGGCAACGACCGCGTGTTCAAGCGGCAAGATGTTCGCCGTGATCGGCGCCGAGCGCGGCGCCGACGCCATGTCGTTCAAGGTCAGCGACGAAAGCTTCCGCCTCTTGACCGAACTGCCGGGCCTCGCGCCGGCGCCCTATCTCGCGCGGGCGCAATGGGTGAAGATCGCACCGCTCGCCGCGCTGCCGGACGCGGATCTCTCCGCCTATCTCCGCCGCGCCTACGAGATCGTGGCCGCCGCGCTGCCGAAGAAGACGCGCGATGCGTTGGTGCCGGCCCCATCGCGATCTCCGCGCCGGCGATGAAGCAGCGGACCGCGGCGGACGGCGCGCCCCGGGACCGGTCCGCCATCCGCGATCGCCGGCGAGCGAGAAAGCCATGTCTCACGATTTCAAGCTGCACGGGAGCCCGCACTCACAGTTCACTTACAAAGTGGCGCTCATGCTGCATCTCTCCGCCCAGGGCTTCGATTTCCGCTATGTGAGTTTTCAGAGGGGCGCGCATCGAACGCCGGAGTTTCGCGCGCTGTCGAGGTGGGGCCAGGTCCCGGTGCTCGAGCATCGCAGCCGCGTGCTCTGTCAATCGGCGGCCATGCTGGAATACCTTGCGGAGACGCTCGGAACTTTCGGCGGCGGCGAAGCGGCAGCCCGTTTGCGCGTTCGCGAATGGCTCTATTGGGACGCGGACCGGCTCGCACCCCCGATCTCCGGCTGCTACGGCGCAAGTCTCGCACAGCGCAAGCTGCTTCCCCTGGTCGTCGATCCCGCCGTCGTCGCCTGGCACCGCCAGCGCGCCGAGACGGCCCTGACCGTGCTCGACGCCAACCTCGCCGATCGCGATTTTCTCGCATCGGAAGCGGCAACGATCGCCGACATCTGTTGCTACGGAGATGTAGCGTTCGCGGCCCTGAGCGGCATCGACCTCGGCCGCTGGCCCCGTGTCGGCGCTTGGTCCGCGCGCATGCAGGCGCTTCCCCGCTTCAAGGCGCCGTTCGATCTGCTCGCAATGGCCGATGCCGACGTTCAGGCCTCGTGAGGCCAGTCCGGCTTTGCGAAACAAACTCAGGAATCGTACTGCATCAAAGACGTCACGGGTACGTCGATCTTCCCGCGGCCCTGGAGGAACACGAGCTCGATCAGGAACGCGCATGCCGCCACCTTGGCCTTGACCAGCCGCAGCAGATGAATGGCCGCCGCCATGGTGCCGCCGGTCGCCAAGAGGTCGTCGAGCACCACCACCGTGTCGCCCGGCTTCACCGCGTTTTCCTGCACCTCGATCGTGTCGGTGCCGTACTCGAGCTGATAGGTGTAGCGGATCGTCTCGCCCGGCAGCTTGCCCTTCTTGCGCAGCATGACGAAGCCGAGACCGAGCTCGAGCGCCACCGGCGCCGCCACCAGGAAGCCGCGCGATTCGATGCCGGCGAGGATCGTCGGCTTATGCGGCCGGATGGCCTTGGCCAGCTGGTCGACGGCGTGGCGCCAAGCATCCTTGTGGGCGAGCAGCGTCGAAATATCGTAGAAGAGGATGCCCTTCTTCGGAAAATCGGGCACGTGCCGGATATGGTTCTTGAGATTCATGAGCTGCAGCCTGCCCTCGGAGCGCGCCCGAAGCTAGGCGAAGCAATGCAGGGCGGCAAGCCAACGCCCGCCAAGCCGTCGCCGGCGGGCGCCGCATGACCCCTGATTGGCAGCCGTTCATCGTTGCCGTGGCGCCCAACGGCGCGCGCAAGACCAAGGCCGATCACCCGGCCATGCCCATGACGGCCGAGGAACTGGCGCGCGAGGCAGCCGCCTGCCATGCCGCCGGCGCCGCAATGATTCATCTCCACATCCGCGACCGGGCCGGGAAGCATTTGCTCGACGCCGAGGGTTATCGCGCCGCGACCAGCGCGATCCGCCGCGAGGCCGGCGCCGATCTCATCGTGCAGATCACGACCGAATCGGTCGGCATCTATCTGCCGGGCTACCAGATGGCCATGGTGCGCGATGCGAAGCCGGAAGCCTGCTCGGTCGCGATCCGCGAGCTCGTACCCGGCGCCGCGGCCGAGCGCGAGGCCGCCGCGTTCTTCGCCTGGATGGCCGCCGAGCGCGTGACGCCGCAATACATCCTCTACACCGCCGACGAGGTGCGCAGGTTCATCGACCTCCGCGCGCGCGGCGTGATTCCGGGCGCGTCGCCTTTCGTTCTGTACGTGCTCGGACGCTACAGCGCCAACCAGACCTCGGACCCGCTCGATTTGGCGCCGTTCCTCGCCGCCGCCGAGCGCGATTGGCACTGGGCCGTGTGCGCGTTCGGGGCCAAGGAAGGCCTCGTCGCGTTGACCGCCGCCGTGCTCGGCGGGCATAGTCGCGTCGGATTCGAAAACAACCTGCTGCTCGCCGACGGGCGCGTGGCTGCGGGCAATTCCGCGCTGGTGGAGCAAGCGCGCCGCAACGCGGCGGCGATCGGCCGAGTGGCCGCCGATGGCGCAACCGCCCGCGCCATGCTGTCGGCGCAGCCGTCTCATCGCTGAGGATGCCGCCGCAATGGGCATCGACATGCTGAAACGCATCGCCGTTCTCCCGCTCGCCCTCGCGCCGGCGCTGCTCGGCGGCGCCGCCGGGGCCGCGGAACCGCACAAGCTCGTCCTGAGCGCCGGCGCCAAGCACGAGCCGACGCTGGCCTTGGCGCAGCTTCTCTGCACGCTCGTCAACCAGCAGCAGAAGCGCCACAACATCGCCTGCGAGGCAAAGGAAGGCGCCGGCTCGGTGGCGGCGCTGCAGGCGCTCGACGGAGAGGAGCTGCACGTCGCGTTCGCCCGCGCCGACTGGCTCGCGCAGGCCGCCGCCGGCACCGGACCCTTCCGCGACCGCGGACCGGTGCGCGGCAGCGGCCGCGAGCGCCGCGGCGGCGTCAACGAGGATCTGCGCGCGCTGTTCTCTTTGCAGGTCGAGACGTTCACGGTGCTCGTCCGCGCCGATTCGCGCATCAAGGCCGCGGCCGATCTCAAGGGCAAGCGCGTCAACATCGGTGCGCCCGGCAGCGGCGGCCGCATCATGTTCGACCTGTTGGCGCCGGCGCTCGGCTGGACCTTGCGCGAGTTCACCGTGGCGGCCGAGCTTAAGCCGGCCGACCAGGCCGATGCGCTCTGCAAGGGCCGCGTCGACGCCGTTCTCTACCTCGCCGCCAATCCCGATGCCGGCGTCCGAGGTGCGACGCAGGCCTGCGAGGCCGTGCCCGTGCCCATCGCCGGACGCGAGATCGAGGCGTTCGACAAAGAGACGCCCTATCTGCTGCGGGCGGCGGTTCCGGGCGGCCTCTACAAGGGCATCGCGCGCGATGTGCCGACGGTGGGCTTTGCGATGGTGGCGGCGAGCACGAGCAAGGTCGATGCGCGCGTCGTCTACGAACTGGTCAAGGCCGTATTCGACAATCTCGCGCGGCTGCAGCGCGCCGACGCGGTTTTTGCGAGGATCGAGCCGCGCCGCATGACCGGCGACGGCTTGGTCGTGCCGCTGCACGACGGCGCCGCCAAGCTCTACAAGGAGCGCGGCTTGGTCCGCTGAGCATGCGGGCGCGCGCCAGGAAGTCGCCTCGGGCCGCGGCGCCAGCCGTCCGCTTCTCAGGCCTCGGGCGCGCGCGTCTCGAGGCCATGCTCGATGCGGGCCACGAAGCGAGGAATTGCATGCGCGTGCTGGCCAAGAGCGGCGGCAATATCGTCGCCGAGCTGCTGCGCGATACGCCCAATTTCTACGAATGGGATCATTACCCCAAAGGCGACATCTACGACCCCGCCACGCACGCGCAGTACTACTATCACGCCCATCCCGAGCACGAGCGGCCGGGCGAGCACGGGCATTTCCATACGTTCCTGCGGCCCGCCGGCATGCCGCGCGGATTGAAGCCGCTGCCGGTGCCGAGCCGCACATCGCCAGCCGGGCGCCATGCCGCGCTCTCGCACCTCATCGCGATCGGCATGGACCGCTTCGGCCAGCCGGTTTCGCTTTTCACCACCAATCGCTGGGTAACCGACGAGACCTGGTATCGGGCCGAGGACGTGATCCGCATGCTCGACTTCTTCGAGATCGACCTCGCGCATCCCTCGTGGCCGGCCAACCGCTGGGTCAGCGCGATGATCGCGCTGTTCCGTCCGCAGATCGAATGGCTGATCAAGCGCCGCGACGAAACGGTGGAGGCTTGGCTCAAGCGGAGAGCGCGCGGCGACGTCTATGAGGACCGCGCGCTCAACGTCACGTCGGAGATTGCGATAGACGTCGAGCGCCAGATCGCCGCGATCGAAGAGGCGCTGGAGAAAGCGCGATAGCGCGCTGCCGGCGTCCGCGGCTTTCCAGTGTGGCAGGGAAGGCATGGCCCTTCCGCCGAGCTTCGTCGCCCGCTTCGCCGAGGGGCTCGAAGCGGCGGGCCCGCCGCGGGCTTGAGTGATCCCCCCCGCGCTACTCCGCCGCCTGCTTCATGTCCGTGAAATGCGGCATGACCTCTTTCGAGAAGAGAGTCATGGAGCGCAGGGCCTCCTCGCAGGCGATGTTGTTGAAGTTGACCTGGATCGAGGCGATCTCGAAGCCGCCGGTCAGCTCCTGGTAGCCGGCGATCGTCTTCCTGATCTCGTCGGGCGAGCCGACCCAGGCCGCGCCCTTGGCGGTCTGCGTGTCGAAATTCTCCGAGCGCAGGCCCGCGATGATCTTGTCGTAGCCCGGATAGTCCTTGGAGCTCATGCCGCCGGTCCAGTCCGAGGCCGCGTCGACGAGCGATTTCAGATACCGGTTCAGCGGCTCGCGCGCGATGTCGCGCGCCTTCTTGGGATCCTCGTGGCAGAACATGTGGAATGCGAGCATCACGCGGCCGTTGCCGGGATGCCCGGCCGCGCGCCAGGCTTTTCGGTAGAGCGCGATCAGCTCGTGCATCTTGGGGCCGGCCATGGGAATGCCCATCACGCTGTGGCCGGCCGCCCCGGCCTTCTCGAAGCTTTCGGGCGTCGCCAGCGCCGCCACCCAGAACGGCGGGCGCGGCTTCTGCGTCGGCCGCGGCAGCGACGTGACGTTCTTGAATTTGTGGAATTTGCCTTCGAACGTGACGTTTTCCTCCTCAAGGAGGCGCCGCACCGCTTCCATCCCCTCTTCGAACCGCGCGCGGCTCTCGTCGACCGAAATTCCGAAACGCGCGAACTCGTGCGGCAGAAACGCGCGCGCGAAGCCGCACTCCAAGCGACCGTTCGAAATCGCGTCGACCATGCCGATCTCGCCGGCGATCTTGAGCGGGTGATTGAACACCGGCAGCACCGCGCCGGTGACGAGCCGCGCCTTCTTCGTGCGTTGCGAGGCCGAGACGAGGAAGATGTGCGGGTTCGGCGTGTAGCCGCCATAGGGTTCGAAATAGTGCTCGACCGTGCGCGCATGGGTGTAGCCGAGCGCGTCGAAATGCTCGCACAGGCGCAGCGCATCGTCCCAGTAGGCTTGAGCCGACTTTACCTTGGGCCCGATATCGGGGAAAAACTGGATGCCGAACTCCATGGCCCGCGCTCCTGCTTCTCCGGGCGCCCCGGCGCGCTGGCCGGAGGTGCTGCAAAAGTCCCTCGCCGGATTCTTCTGGACCGGCGCTTCGGCACCGGCCATAATTCGTCAGTATACGGATTAACTGCGGGCGGTCAAGGTCAACGCGCAATGCCAAGCGGAACAGCACGGGCCAAAGCGGGGCCGCAGGCGATCGATTTGGTCGATCTGCGGCGCACGCCCGGACACCTCCTGCGCCGCGCCCAGCAGCGCGCGGTCGACCTGTTCGTACAGGCGGTGGGCGAGAACGGCTTGCGGCCGCCGCAATTCGCGGTGCTGGTGACGGTCTATCAGAACCCCGGGCTCAACCAGACGCATCTCGTCGACCGCACCGGCATCGACCGCAGCACCATCGCCGAGATGATCGAGCGGATGGTGGCGCGCGGCTATATCGAGCGCAGGCGCGATGCCGCCGATCAGCGAGTCAATACGCTATGGCCCTCGAGCGCCGGCATCGCGGCGATCGAAGCCTGCGTCGATGCAGTAATGGCGGTGCAGGAGCAGATTCTGGCGCCGGTGCCGCCGGAAAAGCGCGCCGCGCTCATGGAGGCGCTGACGTTGCTGGCCGCACTGCCGCCGGACAATGCTTGAGGGGCTTCGCCGGCCAATACGGATCGAGGAGGAAACGCCGCGATGAAGATCTGTCGCTTCGACAATGATCGCCTGGGTGTGGTTGACGGCGACCGTGTGCTCGACGTGACCGGCGCGCTTGACGTTCTGCCCAAGGTGTCGTGGCCGCTGCCGCAGGGCGATCCGCTCGTCGCGAATCTCGGCAAGGTCGTGGCGCGGATCAACGAAATCAAGCACGCGGCGGCGCCGAAGCCGCTCGTCTCCATCAAGCTCAAGAGTCCGGTGGCGAATCCCTCGAAGATCGTCGGCGCGCCGGTGAACTATCAGCTCCACATCGACGAGGCCGGAAAGAACCCGAAGGAATTCGCCAACCCCTCGCCGAACATGCTCAACATCCGCACGGCCGGCCCCTTCTTGAAGGCCAACTCGTCGCTGGTGGGCCCGAGCGAGGGCGTGTCGCTGCGCTTCCCCGACCGGCGCAACGACCACGAGGTGGAGCTCGCCGTCGTCATCGGCAAGGCGGGCTCCGCCATCCCCGCGGCAAAGGCGCTCGACCACGTTGCCGGCTACGCGATCGGCCTCGACATGACCGTGCGCGGCACCGAGGACCGCTCGGTGAGGAAGAGCATCGACAGCTATTCGGTGCTGGGGCCATGGCTCGTCACCGCCGACGAAATCGCCGACCCCAACAACCTCGATCTCTCGATCACCGTCAACAACGAGCCGCGCCAGAAATCGAACACGAAGATGCTGATCCTCAATATCCAGCAGTGCATCGAGTTCTTCTCGAGCTATTACACGCTGCTGCCGGGCGACATCATCATGTCGGGCACGCCCGAGGGCGTCGGGCCCGTCAAGCACGGCGACCTCATGATCGCGGAGGTGGAGAAGGTCGGGCGCATGGAAGTGCGCGTGCGCAATGCGTGAGCATTGCGGCCGCAACGCCTGACGCGCTTCGCGGCGTGGTGCGCCCGACAATCCGTGCCGAGCGCGACGGCGATCGTGGCGCCATTGCAGCCGTGCACGAAGCGGCATTCGCGCGCCCGGAAGAGGCGCGCCTGGTCGATGCGCTCCGGGCGGGCGGCAAGGCGGTCGTTTCGCTCGTGGCCGTCGCGGATGGCGCCGCCGGGGCGGTCATCGTCGGCCATGTCCTCTTCAGCCCGATGACTATCGAGGGTTTGGGAGCGGCGGCCTGCGCGGGCTTGGCTCCGGTCGCCGTGCTGCCGGCGTATCAGCGGCGCGGCATCGGCGGCGCGCTGGTTCGCGCCGGACTCGATGCCTGCCGGAGCGCCGGCCATGGCGCCGCCGTCGTGCTCGGCGACCCCGCCTATTATTCGCGCTTCGGCTTTGTCCCGGCGCGGCGTTTCGGACTAAGCTCCGAATACGACGCGCCCGCCGACGCGTTCATGGCGCTCGAGCTCCGCCCGGGCGCGTTAGCCGGGGCCGGGGGTTTATGCCGATACGCTGAAGAGTTCCGCTCGGTGTGATGCAGACCGAATCGAAAATGAAAGCGGCCGGAGACTTCTTCGCGCCCGAGCATACGCAGCCGCAGGACTGGGCGCGGCTCGCCGAGTATCTCAAAGCGCAGGGGCACGATTTCACGCCAGAGCCGCCGCCCAAGCAATTCACCGGCGGCATGGGCAACCTGAATTTCCTCATCAAGCTCGATGGCCGGGACGCGGTGCTGCGCCGCCCGCCGCCGGGGCCGCTGCCGCCCGGCGGCAACGACATGGGCCGCGAGTTCCGCGTGCTCTCGCGGCTCTGGCGCGCGTTCCCGCTGGCGCCGCGCGGCTTCGTCTTCTGCGATGACGTCACGATCCTGGGCGCGCCGTTCTTCACCATGGAATACCGGCCCGGCCTCGTCGTGCGCGACGCGGTGCCGCCGTCGGTGGCCGCGCGCTCGCGCGAGCTGTCGGAAAAGCTGATCGGCATCCTCGCCGACGTGCACGCGGTCGATCCCAAGGCGGTCGACCTCGATACGCTCGGCAATCCCGACGGCTTCTTGAAGCGCGCCGTCGAAGGTTGGATCAAGCGCTGCGCCGTCGCCAGCGCCGATGTCTATCCGGGGAAGGGTCCGCACGCGGCCGCGCGCGAGATCGGCGAATGGCTGCAGAAGAATCTCGTGCCCGAGGGCGGCGCTGCGCTCATCCACAACGATTTCAAGCTCAACAATATCATCTGGCGCGCCGACGCCGCCCAAGGCGGGCCGCTCGAGCCGGTGGCCCTCCTCGATTGGGACATGTGCACGCGCGGCGACCCGCTGTTCGATTTCGCGACGCTGGTGAGCTATTGGATCGAGCCCAGCGACCCCAAATCGATGCACGAGATGGGGCAGATGCCGACCGCGAAGACGCCCGGCTGGCTCACGCGGCGCGAGGCGGTCGAGTTCTACGCGAGGAAGACGGGCCGCGACGTCTCCAACTTCCATTTCTACCGCGTGCTCACCGCCTTCAAGCTCTACGTCATCTTCCTCCAGATCTACGCGCGCTTCTGCCGGGGGACCACGACCGACCCACGCATCAAGGCGCTCGGCCCCACCGCCGACGGTCTCATCGGCTTCGCGCACGACATCATGAAGGGCCGCGTGTTCTAGCCGCGCGGTGTCTCGCGTGCGGGGCCGCGGCTAGCGGCGCTTCGGCCGTATGTCCCAGAGCTCGTCCAGCGCCGCGCCGCTGTCGCGCTCCTCGACCGCGCGTTTGAAGCCCACCTTCTCGGCGCGGCGCTTGAAGGCCATGCCCTCGGGCGAGTGGCGCGCGACGCCGTCGAACAGGGTCGCGAACATCTGCGTGGCCTCGAGCCCCATGTTCGAGAGCGCCTGGTTGATCATGAGCTTCTGCATCATGAGCTGGTTCTGCGGCACTCCCGCCATGCGCGCGGCGAGCGCCTCGACGCGCGCATCGAGCGATTTCGCCGGCACCGCATCGGCGACGAGGCCGATCGCCTTCGCCTCGCGTCCGTCGATGAGATCACCGGTCAGCAGCATTCGCTTCGCGCGCTCGGCGCCGAGGCGGTAGACCCACATCGCCGTGGTGGGGCACCCCCAGACGCGCGCCGGCGGATAGCCGATCTTCGCGTCCTCCGCCATCACCACGAGATCGCAGCAGAGTGCCACGTCGCTGCCTCCGGCGACGGCATAGCCGTGGACCTTGCAGAGCGTGGGCTTCAAGCTCCGGAACAGCGACGTGAACTGCTCGGTGAAGCCCTTCATGATCGCGTAGTCGCGCATCGGGTCCCACGGCATCTCCGACTGGATCAACGGCGTCTCTTTCTCGGCGTATTCGACGAGGTCGTACCCGGAACAGAAGGCGCGGCCCGCGCCCGCGAGCACGATCACGTGCACCTTGGGATCGGCGTTCGCCGCGGCCACCGCCGCCGCGATCTCGCGCGGCATGGCGGCGGTGATAGCGTTCAGCCGCTTCGGCCGATTGAGCGTGATGCGCGCGATGCGGCCTTCGCGCCGATAGGCGAGCGTCTTGTATCCCATGCTTCCCCTCGCACTCTCCTGCTCCCGTCGAAACCTAGCAGGCGCCGGACGCAGCGTCTCGCCAAGCTTTTCCGCGCATGATAGGGTCGCATTCTCGCCCGAATTCCGGCCGTTCCCACCCCGACAATCGCGAAACCCTAGGATAAGGACGCCACGAGGAGACGCCCTTGGAGGATATTGCGCACTTAATCCAGGAGTACGGGTATCTCTTCTACGGCATCACCTTCATCTGGACGTTTCTCGAGGGCGAGACTTTCGTCATCTTCGCGGGCGCGCTCGCTGTCCCGGGCCTCGGCGGCGCCACCACGCCGCCGCCGATCAACATCTATTGGCTGATCCTGGCCGCCTGGATCGGCAGCTTCAGCGGAGACCAGCTTTACTTCTTCCTTGGGCGCCGATTCGGGCAGCGGATCCTGCACCGGTTCCCGCGCATACAAGGCGGCGTGCAGCTCGCCATCGACTTGCTGCACAAGTACCACACGATCTTCATCCTGACCTACCGCTACATGTACGGCGTGCGCAATTTCGCGAGCCTCGGCATGGGCATGAGCGAGCTGTCGTGGCCGCGCTTCGCCGCGCTCAACTTCGTCGCCGCGTTCCTCTGGGCCAACAGTTTCGCCTGGGGCGGCTACGCGCTCGGCTATTTCGCGGCGAGCGCGCTCGGCAAGATCAACTTCGTCTACATCATGCTGGGCGTGCTCGTATTCGTGTTCGGCCTGTTCGCGTTCCTCCATTGGCGGGGCAAGAAAAGGTACAAGGTGGCGGTCGCGCGCACCGTGGAGGCGCATAGCCACGACCCCGCCAGCGTGATCGAGCGCAAGAAGCCCTGATCGCTGCGGAAATGACCATGCCGCGAGGCGAGGCTGCACGCGCGTTCCATGGCTGGAGGGTCGTGGGGGCAAGCTTCGCCGTGCTCACGCTCGCGTTCGGCGCCGCTTACGCATTCCCCGCTTTCTTCGATCCGTTGGCGCGCGAATTTCCGGGCTCGCGCGGCAACATCGCACTCGTCTTCGCGGTATGCGGCTGCCTCTTCTTCGTGGTCGGTGCCGCCGCCGGCCCGCTCGCCGACCGCATCGGCTCGCGGCCGGTGGTGAGCGCCGGCATCTTGTGCGTGGGCGCCGGATTGGTGCTGGCGAGCTTCGGCCAGACGCTGTGGCAGATCCTGCTCGCCTTCGGCCTCGGCGCGGGCTTCGGCATCGGCCTCGCCTATGTTCCGGCCGTGAGCCCGGTGCAGCGCTGGTTCGTTCGCCAGCGCGGGCGCGCGTCGGGCTTCGCCGTGGCCGGCATCGGCGTCGGCACGTTCGTGGGACCGCTGCTGGCGACCGCGATCATGAGCGCGGCGGATTGGCGCGCCGCCTGGCTCGCGATCGGCATCGGCGTCGCCGTGCTCGGCGTGATCGCGGCGCAGTTCCTGATCGATGCGCCGGAGCGCGTGGACCAGCAGCCCGACGGCGACGCCGCTCCTTCGCCCGGTGCGGCCGCGCCGCCCGGCTGGCGCCTCCGGCCGGCGCTCACGACCAAGCCTTTCATTCTGCTCTATGCCGCGATCGCGGCACTCTCGCTGCCGCTGTTCGTGCCGTTCGTCCACATCGTGCCGTTCGCGCGCGATCTCGGCATCTCCGAAGGCACGTCCGTGCTGCTTGCCAGCCTGATCGGCATCGGCAGCATCGCGGGCCGCTTCGGCCTCGGTACCGTCGCCGACCGCCTCGGCCGCCGCGCGACCATGACGGCAATGTTCCTGGGGCTCACGCTGATGCTGGCGCTCTGGCTCGTCTCCAGCGATGCCTGGCTGATCGCGATCTTCGCGCTCGTCTACGGTGCTTGCTATGGCGGGTTCGTGGCGCTCGTTCCCGCCGTGATCATCGACTATCTGGGCACGCGCAATGCAGGCGCCATCATCGGCGCGCTCTACACCAGCGTTGCCCCGGGCACGCTCGCGGGGCCGCCGCTCGCGGGCTACGCCTACGATTTTTGGGGCAGCTACACGATTCCGCTGGGAGTCTCGATCGCGCTGATGGGGCTCGCGACGCTCGTCACCTTCGCGGCACCCGATCCGGCGAAGTGGCGCGCCGCGAATCCGCCGCCCTAGCGGCGAACCGGCGGCCGCTACATCGCCGCCTTGATCTTCTCGAAGGTCGCTTTCACAGCGGCCATGTCGCCCGGCTTGTGACCCCAGTTCATCTTGAGCTCGTCGCCGATGCGTCGCGGCAAGACATGGACATGGAAGTGGAACACGGATTGCGCGGCGCCCGGCCCGTTGGCTTGAAGCAGATTGATGCCGTCGGGCTTCATCGCCGCCTCGATCGCCTTTGCCACGCGCTGCGCCGTCGCGAGCACGGGGCCGAGCAGATGCCCCGGCATCGCCCCAAAATTCTCCCAATGCTCCTTCGCGATCGCCAGCGCATGGCCCGGGTTGCCGGGATTGATATCCATGAACGCCAGCGTGTGCTCGTCGTCGTGCAGCTTGAAGCACGGGATCTGCCCGGCGACGATCTTGCAGAAGATGCAGCTGGGATCGGTGCGCATGTCCCCCTCTGTCCGCAGCCTTGCCGCGTAGGGGCGCGCTGCGCGCGCCCTGCATCCGCGAACACGGAGATGGCAAGCACGCGGGCGTCTAACCGGCCGGGCGCGCGCAGCGCGCCCCTACGCATCAAACACCCGTCTCTTTGCTCGTCCGGAGAGTAACCAATGTGCCGAGGCGCCGAAAGGGCGAGGTGCCGCCGCCGGCAAGCGCGCCGGCGCGGTCGGCGGCGTCGCGGCCGAAGCGTTCGCGCAAGGTGGCGGCGAGCCAGGCTTCGGCCTGCTCCCGGCGCTTGGCGATGAGTCTCTCCGTTTCGGACAGTAATGCGCGGTGGCGCTCGAGCGCCGTAGTGAGCTGGGCGAGCCCCTCGCCGGTGAGCGCGGACACGACGAGCACCGACGACGAGCCGCTGGCCTCGAGCGAGAGCGCGCCGGCCGCGTCGGCCGCCGTGCGCCGCGCCGCATCGCCGAGATCGCCCTTCGTCACCGCGACGATGTCCGGGATCTCGACGATGCCGGCCTTCATGTATTGCAGCGAATCGCCCGCGCCGGGCTGGAGACAAAGCAGCACCGTATCGGCAACGCCGGCGATCTCGGTTTCCGACTGCCCGACGCCCACGGTTTCGATCACGAGAACGTCGAAGAGCGCGCGCATCAGAACGGCGGCGGGATAGGTGAGGGCCGCGAGCCCGCCCAGGCGCTGGCGCGCGGCCATCGAGCGGATGAAGATGCCGTGGTCGGCTGGATCGGTCCGCAGGCGCGTGCGGTCGCCCAAGAGCGCGCCGCCCGAACGGCGCGAGGAGGGATCGACCGCGATCACGCCGACGCTCCTCCCCGCCTTGCGCCAACGCCCGACCAGCGCTCCCACCAGCGTCGATTTGCCGACGCCGGGAGGGCCGGTGACGCCGACGACGTGGCACTGTGCCGCGCGCGGCGACGACCACGCATCGTCGAGCAAGGCCAACGTGCCGGCGCCTTCGGGCGAGGCCTCGATCTCCGCCAGCGCGCGCGCCAACGCGGCCTTGCCCTCGACATGGCCGACCAGCGCCTGCAGCGCCACGAATGTCCGCGCGGGCGCGATCATTCGCGGAGCGCCGAAAGAAAGCCAGCAGGGAGGCGGGGAGGCGGGGAGAGGAGAAGCGATAAACCACAGAGGCGCAGAGACACAGAGAAGAACAAAGGCTGCGCGCGAAGACGCACGCGAAGGCAAGCATAGGGCCTGATCCTTCGCGCCGCCCTTACGGCGCAATTCTGTCCCTTCACTTCCCTCTCCGTGTCTCTGTGGTGAATCTTCTTCTTCCCGCCTCCCCGCCTCTCTGCACACTTCCTTCACGCCGTTGCCGCGACCTTGGACATGCCGTGGCCGGACTTTACGGCGAGCGCGGCCTGGGCGGCGGCGAGGCGCGCGATCGGCACGCGGTAGGGCGAGCAGGAGACGTAGTCGAGCCCGGTCGCTTCGCAGAATGCGATCGACGCGGGATCGCCGCCGTGCTCGCCGCAGATGCCGACTTTGAGATCGGGACGCACGGCGCGGCCGCGCTCGGTCCCGACCTTCACCAATTCGCCGACGCCATCGACGTCGATCGTGACGAACGGATCGTGCTCGAAGATCTGCTGATCGATATAGGCTTTCAGCACGTGCGCGGTGTCGTCGCGCGAGAGGCCGAAGGTCGTTTGCGTCAGGTCGTTGGTGCCGAAGCTGAAGAACGCGGCGCTCTTGGCGAGATCGGCGGCGCGCAGCGCCGCGCGCGGGAGCTCGATCATCGTGCCGACCGTGTAGTCGATCTTGGTGCCGCTCTCGCGCATGACCTCGCCGGCAACGCGGTCGATCACCGCCTTCAGGATGTCGAGCTCCTTCTGCGTCGCGGCGAGCGGGATCATGACCTCGGGCACCACGCGGTGCGGGCTGCGTTTGCCGGCATCGACCGCGGCCTCGAAGATCGCGCGCGCCTGCATCTCGGCGATCTCGGGATAGGAGATGGCGAGGCGGCAGCCGCGATGGCCGAGCATTGGGTTGGCCTCTTCGAGCGCGATCACGCGCTTGCGCACCTCGTCGACGCTGACGCCGGCGGCGGCGGCGACTTCGTTCTGCTCGGCCTCTGTGTGCGGCAGGAATTCGTGCAGCGGCGGATCGAGCAGGCGGATCGTGACCGGCAGTCCCTCCATCACCTCGAAGAGGCCGGTGAAATCCTTCCGCTGGATGGGCAAGAGCTTGGCGAGCGCCGCGCGCCGCCCGGCCGCGTCGCTGGCCATGATCATCTGGCGCATCGCGACGATGCGCTCGTCCTCGAAGAACATGTGTTCCGTGCGGCAAAGGCCGATGCCCTCGGCGCCGAAATCGCGCGCGACGCGCGCATCCTCGGGCGTGTCGGCATTGGCGCGCACGCCGAGGCGGCGGATGTTGTCCGCCCAGCCCATCAGCGTCGCGAAATCGTCGGCGAGGCGCGGCTGGATCATCGGCACTTCGCCGATGAAGACCGTGCCGGTGCCGCCGTCGAGCGTGACGGGCTCGCCCGCCTTGATCGCGACTCCGGCGGCGCTCATCGTCCCGCTCTTGTAATCGATGCGAATCTCGCCGGCGCCGCAGACGCAGGGACGCCCCCAACCGCGCGCCACCACGGCGGCGTGCGAGGTCATGCCGCCGCGCGTGGTGAGAATCCCCTGGGCGGCGTGCATGCCGTGCACGTCCTCGGGGCTGGTCTCGACGCGCACCAGGATCACGTTGTGGCCCTCGTTGGCCTTCTTCTCGGCTTCGTCGGCGGTGAACACGACGAGGCCCGACGCGGCGCCGGGCGAGGCGGGCAGTCCGCGGCCGAAAATTTTGCCCTCGGCCTTGGGATCGAGCGTCGGATGGAGCAGCTGATTGAGCGCCTGCGGCTCGATGCGGCGAACCGCCTCGGATTCGTCGATCAGTTTCTCCTTCACCATCTCGACCGCGATCTTGAGCGCGGCGTGGACGGTGCGCTTGCCGGTGCGCGTCTGCAGCATCCAGAGCTTATTGCGCTGGACCGTGAACTCGATGTCCTGCATCTCGCGATAGTGGCGCTCGAGCTTCTCGCGCACTTCGGCGAGCTGGCGGTAGATCGCCGGCATCTGCTCTTCCAACGCCGGCTCTTTCAGGCCCTGGCGCTTCTTGCCCTCGACCGTGATCTGGCGCGGCGTGCGGATGCCGGCGACGACGTCCTCGCCCTGCGCGTTGATGAGATACTCGCCGTAGAACCGGTTCTCGCCGGTCGAGGGATCGCGCGTAAAGGCGACGCCGGTCGCGCAATCGTCGCCCATGTTGCCGAACACCATGGCCTGCACGCTTACGGCGGTGCCCCAACTCTCGGGTATCTCGTGGAGCTTCCGGTAGGTGATCGCGCGGTCGTTCATCCAGCTGCCGAACACGGCGCCGATGGCGCCCCAGAGCTGCTCGCGAGGATCCTGCGGGAACGGTTTCTTCAATCGCTCCTTGACCATCGCCTTGTAGCGTTCGACCAGCCCGTGCAGCGCTTCGGCGGACAATTCGGTGTCCTGCTGCGCGTCCTGTTCGTCCTTCACGTGGTCGAGAAGCGTTTCGAATTCATGGTGCGCGATGCCGAGCACCACGTTGCCGTACATCTGGATAAACCGGCGATAGGAATCGTAGGCAAAGCGCGAGTCGCCGCCGGCCCTGGCGAGGCCCGCGGCCGTCGCGTCGTTGAGGCCGAGATTGAGCACCGTGTCCATCATGCCCGGCATCGACGCGCGCGCGCCCGAGCGCACCGAGACGAGGAGCGGCTTCGCGCCATCGCCGAACCTGGCGCCCACGCTTTTCTCGACGCCGGCCAACGCCGCGTTCACCTCTGTTTCCAGCTCCTTCGGATATTTCCGCCCGTTGGCGTAGTAGTGAGTGCAGACCTCGGTGGTGATCGTGAATCCCGGCGGCACCGGAAGGCCGATCAGGCACATCTCCGCGAGATTGGCGCCCTTCCCGCCGAGGAGGGCGCGCATGTCCGCCTTCCCCTCCGCCTTGCCGTCGCCGAAGCCGTAGACCCATTTCGCCATGTTCAGCTCACACTCGCGATCCTGGAGAAATCCGCGATCTTGTCCATCGTCGCCGCGAGGCGCTGGAGCAGAGCTAGACGGTTCTCGCGGAGGTTCTTATCCGGCGCGTTGACCGTGACCTTATCGAAGAACGCATCGACGGGCGCACGCAAGCGCGCCAACAGCCGCATCGCACCGGCAAAATCCTCTTTCGAGATCAACGCGCCGCTTTCTCCCGCAACCTTGTCGAGCGCCGCCGCGAGCGCCTTTTCCTCAGCCTGCGTGTAGGCGGCGGCTTCCGGCTCGCCGAAGCGCTCGACCTTGTCCTTCTTCGCTTCGATCTTCACGATGTTCGCCGCGCGCCGATAGGCGACAAGAAGATTGCCGCCATCGTCGGACTCGATAAAAGAATGCAGTGCCTCGACGCGCGCAAGCAAGCGCACGAGATCGTCCTCGCCGCCGAGCGCGAACACCGCATCGATGAGATCGTGCCGCACGCCCTTCTCGCGCAGCGCGGCTTCGAGGCGGTCGGCAAAGAAGTCGAGAAGTGATCTTGGTTGAAAGGCAACCTTACCCTGGAAGCCCTTGTCGGCGCGATCGAAAGCGGCGCCAAGTCCGAAGCGCAGATTGTTCTCGACGACAAGGCGAATGGCGCCCAGCGCCGCGCGGCGCAAAGCGAAGGGATCGCGCGATCCTGTCGGTGCTTCGTCGACACCGAAGAAGCCGACGAGCGAATCGATCTTGTCCGCCAGCGCCACGGCGACGGAGACGGGCGCGGTCGGGCATTTGTCGGACGGGCCGAGCGGGCCCCAATGCTCGGCGATGGCATTGGCCACGTCGCGATCCTCATTGTCGTGGATCGCGTAGTAACGGCCCATGACACCTTGCAGTTCCGGGAACTCGCCGACCATGCCGGTGACAAGATCGGCCTTCGAGAGCTGCGCGGCGCGGCGGACTTTCTTTCCGTCGGCGCCGGGGATGTGCTTCGCGATCTCGACCGCGAGCGCCTCGATGCGGCGCACCTTCTCGCCGATCGAGCCGAGCTTCGCGTGCCAGGTGATCGCATCGAGCGCCTTGACGCGGTCCGCGAGCCGCACCTTGCGATCCGTGTCCCAGAAGAAGCGCGCGTCGGCGAGGCGCGCCTTCAGCACGCGCTCGTTGCCGGCGAGGATGGCGGCGCCGCCATCCTCCGTCACCATGTTGGCGACGACGAGGAAATGCGGCGCCATCACGCGCTCGGGCGTCTCGAGCGCGAAGTATTTCTGATGCGCACGCATCGAGGTGACGAGCACCTCGGGCGGCAGCGCCATCGACGCCTTGTCGATGCGGCCCAGCATCGGCACCGGCCACTCGACGAGGCCGGTCACCTCGTCGAGCAGCGCCTCGTCTTCCTTGACCGCGAGATCGTGCGCTGCCGCCAGCGCCCTCGCCTCGTGCTTGATGCGCTCGCGCCGCTCGGCTGGATCCACGATAACGAACGCCCGGCGCAGCCTTTCGCAATAGCTCCCGGCGTCGCTCGCCTCGACGAAATCGGGGGCCAGAAAGCGATGGCCGAAGGTCTTGTTCGTGAAGACGAGCACCGTGCCTCCGCCGCAGTCGAAGCTGCCGGGCACCGTCTTGCCGTCGAACACGGCGAGAATGCCGTGCAGCGGCCGCACCCACTGGGCGGTCCCCCGACCCCACCGCATGGATTTTGGCCACGGGAATTTTTCTAGTATCGGGGGCAAGAATTCAGCAATGGCTCGGTTTGTAGGGAGCCCGGCGGCAAGGTCCGTATAAAACCAATATTCGGTTTTCCCAACTGTTCGCTGCTCGCACTTATCTAAGCTCGAAATACCTCGCGATTTGAGAAATCCTTGAATCACATTCTCGGGCGAGCCTACGCGTGGCCCGCGAATCTCCACACGCCGATCGGGCGCCTTGTCTGTTAGGCCTGCCACGGCGAGGCCTAGGCGGCGCGGCGAGACGAACTTGTCGACCTTGCCGAAGGCCAATCCCGCCGCCTTCAATCCGTCGGTTACGAGCCGCGCAAGATCGTCCGCCGCGCGCGCCTGCATGCGCGCCGGGATTTCTTCCGAGAAGAGTTCGAGGAGAAGTTCAGGCACCGGCCCTCACTTCCCATTGCCGCGCCAAGGCGCAGCAATGGGCCCCTTCTCTCCCGGAGGGAGAGAAAAGAAAGAGGGCGTTCTTCCCTTCTCTCCCTCCGGGAGAGAAGGGGCCCATGCGCTGCCTTGGCAGCGCATGGGAAGTGAGAGCAAGCAGCGCCGCGCTCATCGAGCCGCCTCCGGCGCCGGAATGCCGAGGCCCGGCCAGATCGTGCGGCCGGCTTCGATCTCGTTCATGAACCATTTGTGCTGGCCGCTGGCCAGCATCCATTCGATGCGGTCGCCGCGCCAGAAGATCTTCACGCGCTCGAAATTCTGCTTCTCGAGATTGGTCATGAACGCGCGGGCGCGCGCGAGATCGCCTTTCACGGCCTCGACCTCGCGCAGGCGCTTCATCCACGCCTTGAGATTGGGATGGGCCGTCGGCGAATACGGGACCTTCAACAGCTGCACGGACACGAGATGGGGGAACAGCGCGATGTCGGCGATCGAGAATTCGTCGCACAGGAACTCGCGGCCCTTCAGTTCCTGCTCCAGCGCGGCATAGACCCGGTCGAGATCGGATTGCGCTTTTTCCTGAAGCCCGGCGGGGATCGGGTCGGGGCGGATGTTGAGGAGCCAGTAGGAAAGGTTCACCAGGATCGCGTCGACAACCGTGTCGGCGCACCGCTCCCAGGCGCGGGCGCGCGCGCGCTTTGCCGGATCGGCCGGATGCACCGGCTTCGCCGGATATTTATGCTCGAGATAGGCCGCGATGTCCGCCGAGTTGATCACCGTCACGCCGTCATCCACCAGCGCCGGCACCTCGACGCGGCCGTTGACCGATGCGAGCTTGTCGTGGTTGCGCTTGTCGAGCCCGTCGACGACGTCGTAGGCGAGGCCCTTCCAATCCAGCACCATCCTCACCTTGCGCGCGAACGGGCTGATCGCGTTGTCGTAGAGCGTCATCATTGCGGCGCCTCTCCTTGGCTCTTGAGCCAGGCTTCGCAGCAGGCCTTGGCCAGCGTGCGGACGCGGAGAATGTAGGACTGGCGCTCGGTCACGCTGATGACCCCGCGCGCGTCGAGCAGGTTGAAGCGGTGGCTGGCCTTGATGCACTGATCGTAGGCCGGTAGCGCAAGGTTCTTCGCGAGCAGTGCTTGGCACTCCGCCTCGGCGTCGGTGAAATGGCGCAGCAGCGCCTCGGTGCCGGCATGCTCGAAATTGTGCGCGCTGTATTCGCGCTCGGCTTGGAGGAACACGTCGCCGTAGGTGTAGCCCGTGCCGCCCAAGGCGAGCTTCGGCCCGACGCCGTCCCAATCGAGGTCGTAGACGTTCTCGACGCCCTGCACATACATGGCGAGGCGCTCGAGCCCGTAGGTGATCTCGGCCGAAACCGGGTCGCAATCGAAGCCGCCCACTTGCTGGAAATAAGTGAACTGCGTCACCTCCATGCCGTCGCACCATACTTCCCAGCCGAGGCCCCAGGCGCCGAGCGTCGGGCTTTCCCAATCGTCCTCAACGAAGCGGATGTCGTGCCTCATCGGGTCGATGCCGAGCGCTTCCAAGCTCGCGAGATATTGGTCGAGCACATCGATCGGCGAGGGCTTCAGCAGCACCTGGAACTGGTAGTAGTGCTGGAGGCGGTTGGGATTCTCGCCGTAGCGGCCGTCCTTGGGCCGGCGCGAGGGCTGCACATAGGCCGTCTTCCACGGCCGCTTCCCGAGCGAGCGCAGGGTTGTGGCGGGGTGGAAGGTGCCGGCGCCCACCTCCATGTCGTAGGGCTGGAGCAGCACGCAGCCCTTCCCCGCCCAGAAAGCCTGGAGCTTCAGGATCAGGCTCTGGAACGAGGTGGCGGGATCGGCGCGCGACATGAAACGGCTCGGAACCGGCGCTCCCGAGCGTGGCCGCCAGGCCCCTTTAACCCTTGGATTCCGCGGGATTTAGGTGCGCCGCACCATAGTTACCGGGTCCAGATGGGTCAAGGAGTCCGGAGGACAGAGGACGGACGGCAGACGACAGAAGACAAGATGCGTCCGATCTACGATAAACGTGCCGACTGCCTTGCCTTCCCGTTTCTGTCCTCCGTTGCCTGTCGTCTGTCCTCTGAACAATGGCCGTCTACACCGAAGTCGACGACGACGCGCTCGAGGCGTTTCTCGCCGAATACGACATCGGCGCGCTCACGTCCTACAAGGGCATCGCCGAGGGCGTCGAGAACTCGAACTACTATCTCGAAACCGACCGTGGCCGATACATCCTGACGCTCTACGAGAAGCGCGTCTCGCCACAGGACCTGCCGTTCTTCATCGGGCTCATGGAGCATCTGGCCGCGCGCGGCATCCCCTGCCCCACGCCGGTGCGCGCGAGTGACGGGCAAGCATTGCGCGCGCTGTGCGGGCGGCCGGCCGCGATCGTGACGTTCCTCATCGGCGTCTGGCAGCGGAAGGTGCGCATCGAGCATTGCGCGCCGCTGGGCGAGGCGCTCGCGCGCTTGCACGAAGCGGGCCGCGACTTCGCGGGCCATCGCCCCAACAACCTTTCGCTCGCGGACTGGCGGCCGCTGTTCGAGAAAAGCGCGCCGCGCGCGCACGAAGTGCGGGCCGGCCTCGCCGGCGAGATCGGGGCCGAACTCGCTTTCCTCGAGAAGAATTGGCCGGCGGCGCTCCCCGCCGGCGTCATCCACGCCGATCTCTTCACCGACAACGTCTTCTTCCTCGGCGACAAGGTTTCGGGCCTCATCGACTTCTACTTCGCCTGCAACGATTTCCTCGCTTATGACATCGCGGTGTGCGTGAATGCCTGGTGTTTCGAAAGCGACGGCAGCTACAACGTGACCAAGGCCAGGTCCCTGATCGCCGCCTACCGGAAGGCGCGGCCGCTTTCGGCCGAGGAGCGCGAGGCGCTGCCGATCCTCATGCGCGGCGGCGCGCTGCGGTTCCTCTTGACGCGCCTCCACGATTGGATCTTCCGCACCGATGGCGCGCTGGTAACGCCGCACAACCCGCTCGAATACTACCGCAAGCTCCGCTTCCATCAGGGCGTCAAGCGGCCGGGCGAGCTTGGCATTGTTTCATGAACGCACAGCGCGCCAAGCGCGTCGACATCTTCACCGACGGCGCCTGCTCGGGAAATCCCGGGCCGGGCGGCTGGGGTGCGCTTTTGCGTTATGGCGAGCGCGAGAAGGAGTTGCTCGGTGGCGAGGCGGAGACGACGAACAACCGCATGGAGCTGACGGCGGCTATCAAGGCGCTCGAAGCGCTGACCAAGCCGGTGGAGGTGCATGTCCACACGGACAGCCAGTATCTCCAGCTCGGCATCACCGGCTGGCTCGCGCAATGGAAGAAGCGCGGCTGGAAGACCGCCGACAAGAAGCCGGTGAAGAACGTCGATCTCTGGCAGCGACTCGAGGCGGCGGTCGGGCGTCACCGCCTGCACTGGCACTGGGTGCGCGGCCATGCCGGCCACGCCGACAACGAGCGCGCCGACCTCCTCGCGCGCAACGGGATGGAGCCGTTTTTGAAAAAGAAGCCGGAAAACGCGTAGGGGCGCGCCGCGCGCGCCTTGCCTCCACATTCACGGCGCTTGCCGGCGGAGACAGGGCGCGCACAGCGCGCCCCTACGACGCCGATGCCGTGCTACAGCGCCTTCATCAGTGCTTCGGCGCTCGAGACCTCAAACTGGCCGGGGTTCTCGACCGCGAGATGTTTGACCACGCCGTTCTCGACCACCATCGCGTAGCGCTTGCTGCGCGTGCCCATGCCGAAGCCGGTGCCATCCATCTCGAGGCCCATGGCCTTGGTGAATTCGGCATTGCCGTCGGCGAGCATCAGCACCTTGTCGCCCACGTTCTGATCCTTGCCCCAGGCGTTCATGACGAACGCGTCGTTGACCGAAAGGCAGGCGATCTTGTCGATGCCCTTCTTGCGGATGTCCTCGGCCTTGCCGACGAAGCCGGGCAGATGCTTGGCCGAGCAGGTGGGCGTGAACGCGCCGGGCAGCGCGAACACTACGGTCTTGCCTTTGCCGAAGAGCTCGTCCGTGGTCACTTCCTTCATGCCGTCCTTGGTCATCGTCTTGAGCTTCACAGACGGAACTTTGTCGCCGACTTTGATGGGCATGGGTGCTGTCCCCTTTGGCTTTCTTCGAAATTGGTTGGGTGGGCGCGGCGATCGCGTTCGACGCGTCCGAATGGGATTGCCTTGCAGCAGGGGCGGCCGGCCATGGGCTGCGGCGGCCGCGTGGAGAAGAGATAAGCGGGTTCGCGCGCGCTGCCAAGCCCTAGCGGTCGGAAGGCTCCATGCGCACCGTCAAGATGCCTGCGCGCTCGCCGTCGAAGAGCGTGAGCACGAGATCGCCGCCGGGCGCGGCGCCGGCGACATGCATCGGCGCCACGAAGCGCGCCTGACCGGGCACGAGCGCCGGCTTGGTCATGGCCCGGCCGAACCGGATTCCGGCGCTTTCGATCATCAGCGCGGGGTCGACGAAGGGCGACCCCGCATTCGCCACGTCGATGATGATGACCTCGCGGCGTTCGGCACCCTCGGCCAGCGCCTTGCGGCTGACGGCGGCGACGCTCCAGCCCAGTTCAGCGCCCGGGCGCGGCAAGCGTGCGCGGAACCGCTCGATGGCCTCGGCGTTGCTCAAGCTGTCCGAGGTCTGTTGGGCGAGGCTCGGCAGGTCGAGAGCAAGTCGCGCCTCGACCAGCATGCAGATCTCGCGGCAGACCGCATACTGCAGCGACAGCCGCACTGCGAGCGGCTCGCCGGGACTGGCGAGCAGCGCATCGAGCGGAAGGATCACGTGATCGGCGTAGCCTACGCTTTCGAGCCCGCCGATGTCGAAGCGCCTCGGCGCGGGCCAGGCGACCTCGATGTCGGCGAGATTGGCTGAGCCGCTCCAATCGAAGCGTGGCGGCATTCCGCCTTCGCCGGGCGCGCGCCAATAGGTTTTCCAGCCGGGATCGAGCTGGATCTCGAGCCCGAGCTGCACGCGATTGGCACCGCCCGTTGCCGGCGCCGCCGAGACGAGCCGCACCTTGGCATGGGCCGCTTCGGCCCACGCGCTGGTCTCCGCGCGCGCTCCGGAACCGATCGGGAATCCGGCGGCAGCGCCGAATGCAGCCGCAAACACCAGCACGCGCGCTGCAGCGGCTCCAGCCGATGTCATGACCCTGCCCATATTGTTTAGCTATATAAATGGGTTGCGATTTGCGTTCACGGGGCCGAGGATCACGTTTGCGTGGCTCGCGCGCGAGGCCACAACGGCCGGGCGCCGGAACAATTGATCGCAGGGCGGAGGACCGCCGATGACGCTGGAGGAATTCAAGTCCTTGCTGCGCGCGCACGGCGCGGACCGCCGGCGCTGGCCGGAACGCGCGCGCGTTTCGGCCGAGGCGCTGCTCGAGCGCGAGCCGGCCGCACAAGCGCTCCTGGCCAGGGCCGAAGCACGCGCCCAGCGCGCCGCGGAGACCGGCGAGGCCAAGGAGGAGGAGCCCGAGAGCGCGCGCGATTCCCTGACCGGCCAGCTCTTGATCGCGATGCCGGCGATGCCCGATCCGCGCTTTGCGCACAGCGTGATCTTCATGTGCATGCATGACGAGCGCGGCGCCATGGGCATCATCGTTAACCAAGTGATCGACGGCCTCGAATTCGAGAAGCTCCTCGAGCAGGTCGGCATCAAGGATGAGCCGCCCAAGCGCCGTATCGCGATCCATGTCGGCGGGCCGGTCGAGACCGGGCGCGGGTTCGTGCTGCACTCGAACGACTATCAGCTCGATTCGACGCTCGACGTGAACGGTGGCATTCGCCTCACGCAGTCGATCGAGGTGTTGAAGGAAATCTCGCGCGGCGGCGGCCCGCGCCGCTGCCTGCTCGCGCTGGGCTATGCCGGCTGGGGGCCGGGCCAGCTCGAGCGCGAGATCAAGCAGAACGGCTGGCTCAACGTGGCGGCGGACGAGGAGTTGATCTTCGATGCCGCCATAGACGAGAAATGGCGCCGCGCCCTGGCGAAGATGGGGATCGATCCGACGATGCTGTCGTCGAGCGCGGGCCGGGCCTGAATGCGGGCCGCGGGGACAATGCGAGGAGGGGGCGGATGGGAATCTTCCGGCTGCTGACGCTCGGCTTCGGCGCCGGAGCGTTCGGCGCCTTGATCTCGGCCTTGGCCGGCGCGCTGCTGAACGCGCTCCGCATCCAGGAGCTGATCGGCCTGCCGCCGCCGCCGGCGCCGGAGTCGTATTTGCCGCTGCTCTATCGCCTCGTGGTCTGGGGCGGGATCTGGGGCCTTCTCTTCGTCGTTCCGGTGATGAACCGCGCCTGGTGGCTGAAGGGCCTCGTCATCGGCGCACTCGCGACCCTCGCCATCCTCCTGTATTTCAATCCGGCGGTGACCACGCCGCCGATGCGCCTCGCGTACGTGTTCGTGCTCAACAGCATCTGGGGCCTCGCCGCCGGCGCATGGTGGGCCTTGGTGTCCGGCGCGCGCAAGAACGGGCGGAAGTTCGGCACCTTCATGCGGTGAATGGCCCTACTGAAGCAGCCGCGCGCTCAACTTCTCGTAGCTCTCGAGCCGCATCGCCGGGCCCAGCGTCGCCACGGTGAGCGGGCCTTTCAGCAGCACGGCGGCGCAGCGGGCGATCGCCGCGTTGTCGACCTTGTCGATCTCGGCGGTGACCTCCTCGGGCGCCAGGATGCGGCCGTAGATGGTGAGTTGGCGCGCGATCTGCTCGGCGCGGGCGCCGGTGCTTTCGAGCGACATCAGCACGTCGGCGCGGAGCTGCGCCTTGGCGCGGGCAAGCTCCCCGGGCTGCACGGCTCTGGCGACGCCGGCCAGCTGATCGAACACAAGCGGCGTCAGCTCCTTCAAGCTTTTCTCGCCGGTGCCGGCGTAGATGCCGAACAGGCCGCTGTCGGCGAAGCCGGCATGGAAGCTGTAGATCGAATAGACGAGCCCCCGCTTCTCGCGCACCTCCTGGAAGAGCCGCGAGGACATGCCGCCGCCGAGCACGGTCGAGAGCGCGGCCATCGCGAACTGGTCGCGGTGGCCGAGCGGCAGGCCGGGAAAGCCGAGCACGAGATGCACCTGCTCGAGATCTTTGTCGCCGCGATATTCCCCGCCGCCGTAGCGCGCGGGCGCCGCCGGCGGCGCGTTGCCCTGGGAGAGGCCGGCGAAAAGTTCTTGGGCGCGCTCGATCAGCCAATCGTGCTCGAGCTTGCCGGCGGCGGCGAGGATCATGCGCCCGGCGTGATGGTGCCGCGCCATGTGCCCGATCAGCGCCGCGCGCTTCAAGCCCATCACCGTTTCCTCGGTGCCGAGCACCGGCCGCCCCAGCGGCTGATCGGGGTAGGCGGTTCCCTGGAAGTGATCGAAGATGATGTCGTCGGGCGTGTCGCGCGCCTGGCCGATCTCCTGCAGCACCACCTCGCGCTCGCGCTGGAGCTCCTCGGCATCGAAGACCGAGTTCTGCAGGATGTCGGCAATGATATCGAGCGCGAGCCCGATATCCTCCTTCATCACCTTGGCGAAATACGCGGTGCCCTCGCGCGCCGTGTAAGCGTTCAGGTGCCCGCCCACCGCCTCGATCTCCTCGGCGATGGCGCGCGCCGAGCGGCGCTTGGTACCCTTGAACGCCATGTGCTCCAGGATGTGCGAGACGCCGTTGACCTCGGCCGCTTCGTAGCGGGTGCCGACCTGAACCCAGACGCCGACCGACACCGTCTCCACCTGCTCCATGCGGTCGGTGGCGACGGTGAGGCCGTTCGCGAGCTTGGTGAGCCGCGTGGTCACTTTCGCAGGCCTCCGGGCGCGAATGGCCGATGGATGTTCGCTGTAAGTTCGCATTTGGCGAACGGCGTCATGCGGCGTCTCGGTCCCGCGGCTTGCCCGCGTGCCGCCGGAGGTGATCGAACAGCGCGGCTGCGCGATTGGGCAGTGTAGTGCAATGCTCGCGGCGCTTCCGGAGCTCGGCGAGTGCCGGCGGCAGCTCCGGCGCTGTACCGACCGCGCGCTGGACGGCCTCGCCGAACTTGGCCGGATGCGCGGTGGCGAGCGCCACGAGCGGCACGGCGGGATCGCGCCGCTTGGCGCGGCCGGCGGCGATGCCGATCGCGGTGTGCGGATCGACGGTCATGTCGCTTTCGTCGCGGATGCGGCGGATCCAATCGAGCGTCTCGTCGTCGCCGACACGCTCGGCCGAGAAGAGCGCGCGCGCCCGCTGCCAGGCGCTGTCCGCGATCGACAAGCGGCCGGTGCGGCGGAACTCGGCCATGGCCGCGGCGACGGCCACGCCGTTGCGGCCGAGGAGATCGAACAGGAGGCGCTCGAAATTGCTCGAGACCTGTATGTCCATGCTCGGCGAGAGGCTCGGCTCGACGGCGCGGACCTCCATCGCGCGCGCCTCGAAGAAACGGGTCAGGATGTCGTTGCGGTTCGAGCCCACGATGAGCTGCGCAATGGGAAGACCCATCGCACGCGCCGCATAGCCGGCATAGACGTTGCCGAAGTTCCCGGTCGGCACCGCGAACGCGACCTCGCGCAGCGGCGCGCCCAGATTCATCGCCGCCCAGAAATAGTAGACGATCTGGGCCGCCACGCGCGCCCAGTTGATCGAATTGACGGCCGAGAGCTTCAATGCATCGCGCAGGGCGAGGTCGTTGAACGCCGCCTTTACGAGGTCCTGGCAATCGTCGAACGTGCCTTCGATCGCGATGTTGTGGACGTTCGCGGCGTCCGCCGTCGTCATCTGCAGGCGCTGAATCTCGGAGACGCGGCCCCTGGGATGGAGGATGAACACATCGAGCGCGGCGCGCCCCGCCAGCGCCGCGATGGCGGCCGAGCCGGTGTCGCCCGACGTGGCCCCGAGGATCGTGATACGTTCGCCGCGCCGCTGCAGCACATAGTCGAACAGCAGCCCGACGAGCTGTAGCGCGAAATCCTTGAACGCGAAGGTGGGGCCGTGGAAGAGCTCGAGCAGGTACTCGTTGCCGCCGAGCGGCACCAGCGGCGCCACGTCGGGATGATCGAACTTCCGATACGCGGTCGCCGCCATCTCCGCGAAATCGCTCTCGGGAATGGCGCGGCCGACGAAGGGCCGCATCACCTGCGCCGCCAGCGTGGGATAGCCCAGGCCGCGCAGGGCGCGAAGATCGCCGGCGCCCAGGACGGGCCAGCGCTCGGGCACGTAGAGGCCGCCGTCGCGCGCGAGGCCGGCGAGCAGCACGTCTTCGAAGCCGAGGACCGGCGCCTGGCCGCGCGTGCTGATGTAGCGGAGATCGGCCATCTTACACGCCGTAGCGACGCGCGAGGTGCGTCTTGAACGATGCGGTGCCGAGGCGCTGGCCCGTGGCTTCCGCAAGCAGCTGCTGGGTCGAGAGCAGCGAGGCCTTGCCGTGGATATTCGCGCGCAGCCAGGCGAACAGCGGCTGGAGCTCGCCGCGGCCGATAAGCGCGCGGAGGCCGGGGATCGCGCGCTCGGCGGCCGCGAAAAGCTGCGCCGCGGCGAGTGCCCCCAGCGTGTAGGTGGGGAAATAGCCCCAGGCGCCATCATACCAGTGAATGTCCTGGAGGCAGCCCAGAGTGTGGTTCGGCGGCACCACGCCCAAGAGCGCCTTCATGCCGTCGTTCCACGCGCCGGGCAGGTCTTCGAGCGCGAGATCGCCGGCGATCATCGCGCGCTCGAGGCGATAGCGCAGGATCACGTGGCAGGGATAGGTGATCTCGTCGGCGTCGACGCGGATGAAGCCGCGCATGACGCGGATGCCGAGGCGATAGAGGTTTTCGGCGCTCCAGGCGGGACCCTTGCCGCCCAGCTTTTTGCGGATGATCGGCGCCGCGTAGCTCACGAATTCGCGGCTGCGGCAGACCTGCATCTCTAGCAGCAGAGACTGGCTCTCGTGCACCGCCATGCCGCGCGCTTCGCCGACCGGCTGGCGGCGCCAGTCCTTGGGCAAGCCGGCCTCGTACATGGCATGGCCCGTCTCGTGCAGCGTGGCCATGAGTGCTTTGGCGAAATCGCCTTCGTCGTAGCGCGTGGTGATGCGGAGGTCCTCCGGCGTCCCGCCGCTGAACGGATGGCGGCTCACATCGAGCCGGCCCTGCTCGAACGGAAAGCCGATGCGGCGCATCAGCTCGAGGCTCAGCGCGCGTTGGCGCTCGGCCGGGAACGGTCCCCTGGGCTCCGCGGACGGATGCTTGGCCTGCGCCTCCATCGCGCGCGCGATCGCACCGGGAAGGTATGCGGCGAGATCGGCGAAGACCGGATCGATCTCGGCCGCGCGCCCCTCGGGCTCGTATTGATCGAGCAATGCGTCATAGACGCTGGTGCCGAGCTTGGCGGCCTTGGCCTGGCCCATCTCGACGGTGAGCCGCAGAAGCTCCTTCAATTTCGGCAGCGTCGCCTTGTAGTCGCCCTTGGGCTTGGCTTCGCGCCAAACCATCTCCGAGGCCGAACCGGCGCGCGTGAGCGCCGCCACGAGATCGGCCGGCACGGCGGCGCGATGCACCCAGGCGCGGCGCATCTCGCGGAGATTGGCGCGCTGCCAGCGGTCGAGCGCGGCGTTGGAACCTTCGGCCGCGGCCAGCCAATCGGCGATCTCGGGGGCGGTCAGCGCCTCGTGCGCGAGCACGCGCAAGGCCGCAAGCTGCTCGGCGCGCGATTCCGCGCTCTTGTCCGGCATGTTGACCGAGGCATCCCACGACAGGAACGACGAGGCCTCGTCGACGAGCGCGGCACGGCGGAACGCTGATTCGAGCTGCTGGTAGGGGGTCATTGCAAGAGTTTCGGTGACTCGCGGAGAGGCCGATGAGCGCGCAAGCTCTAGCATCGCGGGCGGCGGATCGACAACGCGGGCGGCGCCGCGTGTTTTTCGCCGCTCGGCGGCGCCGAGCATTTTCCAATCATCGGCAGGTGACCAGGCCCCCCCCCCCGCTGCGCGTAGTCTTTTGTAAACATTTGTAGTCATTGGTGGTCTTTTGCGGCCCCGGCTGCCCTGGCCCATCGGCTGCGAGAACGCCCTCGGAAAGGCCGATGCGGGCCACGATAGGTCCGTTCCGGCCGGACTTGGCATCTGAAAAACGGCAGAATGTCAGCATTTCTCAGCATCCTCCGGCTTGCCGATGCCGCCTGGGACACAGCCCGGGCACGGCGCTTCGCGCCCCGGTTGCGGCCAGCGCATGAGGAACATATATGGAACAGTCGCGCGTTGGATCAAGTGCCCCCGAGGCGCGGCGCCGCCCGCGCCGCGCGGCCGCGATGGTAGAGTAGGTAGATCACGCCCCCGATCAGCGCCATCGCGAACCAGGTGATCGCGTATTGGAGATGGTCGTTGGGCAGCTCGAAGCGCGTGACGCCGCCGACGGGAAAGCCGCCGGCATTCTCGGCTTGCCCCGCTTCGATGTAGAACGGCTCGACTTTGCCCAGGCCGTGTGCGCGCGCCATCGCCGCGATATCGACATAGAACCAGAAGTTCCTCGCCGGCTCGTTCTCGGGCGTGAACCAGCCGGGACCGGTTTCGGCGCGGAGATAACCTTCGACCGCGACCTCGCCTTCGACATTGCCGGGCTTGCGCGACCCGGGTGATTTCCGGTCGAGCGGTATCCAGCCGCGGTTCACGAGCATGTGGCCGGAGAATAGTGCGAGCGGCGTGACCACGTGGTAGCCGGGATTGCCGCGCAGCGAGCGCGCGGCGAGATACATCTCCTTGTCGTGCAGGAAGCGCCCGGTGGCGCGTACCTTGCGGAACTCGTGCCGGGCCGGATCGAACCGCTCGGGCAGCTTTTCGAGCGGCGGCGCATCGCGGCGCGATTGGCGTTCGGCGATGAGCTCGTTCTTCCAGTGGAGGCGCTGCACCTGCCAGGTCCCGAGCGCCAGCGCGCCCAGGACGGCGGGCGCCGTCATGAGCGTGGGCCAGAGGAGCGGCTTGATGCCGAAGAGCCTCACGGACGCAAACACGAAAACCTTCCCCCGCCTGCGGGGGAAGGTTGGATGAGGGTTTCTCCGCGCGCCGTCGTTCGACCGGTTCGCAGCATGTGGCCGCTGTGCTTGCCTCGACGTGGTGCCTCGACGTCCTCACCCCCACCCTAACCCTCCCCGCTATTCGCGGGGGAGGGAATCTTGGCGCAGCCGCCTACTGATAGTCTTCGCGCCGGTGCCTGTATTGAAGCGCGATCAGCGTCGCCTTGAACGGCCGCAGCATCAGCAGCGCGCCAATCACGATGAACGGAACCCAAAGCAGCGCATGGACCCAGAACGGCGGCTCGTAGCGGAGCTCCACCCAGAGCGCCATGCCCACGACGGCGAATCCGAGTATGAGGATCACGAAGACCGCCGGCCCGTCGCCGCTGTCGTGCCTGCCGAGCTCGAGACCGCACGCCTCGCAGCGGTCGACCACGGTCAAGAAGCCGGCGAAGAGCCGCCCGCGTCCGCAGCGTGGACATTTGCAGCCGAGGCCGGCGGCGAAGGGCGAGACCGGCGGATACCAATCCTCCAACGCCGCGCCCGCCCGCTCAGTGCACCGCGATCGGCGCGCCGGCGCTGCCGAAGACGTAGATGCAGAAGAACAGGAACAGCCACACCACGTCGACGAAGTGCCAATACCAGGCCGCCGCCTCGAAGCCGAAGTGCTGGTCGGGCTTGAAGTGCCCGGCGCGCGCGCGGAAGAGGCACACGGTCAGGAAGATCGTGCCGACGATAACGTGGAAACCGTGGAAGCCCGTGGCCATGAAGAACGCCGAGGGGTAGGCGCCGCCCTTCGTCAGCGTGCAGGTCTCGATGAAGCGGCTCCAATCGCAGCCATCGGCGAACGCGCGCTGGAACGAGAACGGCGCGCCCGTGTATTCGACCACCTGAAGCGCGGTGAACGCCACGCCGAGGATGACCGTGAAGGTCAAGCCGCGCACGAGATCGCGCCGGTTGCCCTCCTTCAGCGCATGGTGCGCCCAGGTGACCGTGACGCCCGAGAGCAGCAGGATGAGCGTGTTCATGAACGGCAGGTCCCACGCATCGAACACTTCGATGTGCGCGGGCGGCCACTGGCCCTGGTTGGCGTGGATGCGCGCGACGTGCTTGCTCTCGGTGGCGTAGAGGAAGTTGTCGAAGAAGGCCCAGAAGAACGCCGCGAAGAACATCACCTCCGAGGCGATGAACAGGATCATGCCGTAGCGCAGGCCAAGCTGGACGACTTTGGTGTGGTGGCCCTGGACCTCGGCCTCCTTCACCACGTCGCGCCACCACATGAACATGGTGTAGCCGACCAGTATCGCGCCCGGGATGAACAGCCAGAAGGCCGGCGACTTCAATCCGATCATGCCGGGGTGCATGTAGAAGATGGCACCCATCGCCAGCAGGAAGGCGGCGACCGAGCCCACGATGGGCCACGGGCTCGGATCGACGAGGTGGTAGGGATGCTTCTGGTTGACCGCCATGGTTTCCCCGTTGGCGCCCGTCTAGTTGGGCGTATTACCGCGCGCGGCGGCCGGCCGTTCGGCCTGCTTCGGTTTCGCCGCGCGGTAGAAGGTGTAGGAGAGCGTGATGGTGTGGACGTCGTCGAGATTGCGGTCCGCGAGGATCTTGGGATCGATGAAGAACGAGACCGGCATGTCGGCGCGCTGACCGGGGCCGAGCGTCTGCTCGTCGAAGCAGAAGCAAGCAATCTTGTCGAAGTATTGCCCAGCCTTGAGCGGCGCCACGTTGAAGACGGCCATGCCGGTAACGCTCTGGCCGCTCCTGTTCTCGGCGACGTAGTGCGCGAGGCGCTGCTCGCCGACCTTGACCGTGATCTCGCGCTCGACCGGGGCGAAGCGCCACGGCAGATCGGGATGCGTCTCCGCGGTGAAGCGGATTCTTAGGGTCCGCTCGGCGGAGGCGGCGGGTATCTGCCCGCTCCTCTGCGTCGTGCCGTTGTAGCCGGTCACCTCGCAGAAGAGGCGGTAGAGCGAGGGCGAATAGGCCGTGAGCGTCAGCATGGCCCCGATGGCCGCCGCTGCCGCGAAAACGGTGCGCCGCTTTCGCGCGCCCAGCTCGGCGCGCCCGATCATTGCCCGCCCATCCGCACGAACGGGAGGAAATAGAGCAGCACGACGACGCCGGCGAGCACCGCAAGCAAGGCGAGGTTGCGCCCGCGCCGGCGGCGGTCGAACTGCTTGCGCTCTTCGCTGCGCGACATGGCTACCATCCCAGCCCCATCGCCTTGTCGACGACGAGCATCGCGAACAGGCCGAACAGATAGACGATGGAGAAGCCGAACATGCGCTTTGCGCAAGCGTTCCGCGCGTCGATGTCGCGCCGATCACGGCCGCCTGCGGGGCGGTACACCTGCCAGGCGTGGACGAGGAACGCACCCGAGAGGATCGCGGCGGCAGCGGCGTAGACGGGCCCCGACAGGCCGATATAGGCCGGCGCCGGCGCCACGGGCGCGAGCAGGGCGGTGTAGATCAGTATCTGCCGGCGCGTCTCCCGGTCGCCGGCGACCACCGGCAGCATGGGCACGCCGGCCTTGGCGTAGTCGCCGGCGCGATAGAGCGCCAGCGCCCAGAAATGCGGCGGCGTCCACATGAAGATGAGAAGGAAGAGGGCGAGCGGCGCGAGACTCACATCGCCGGTGACGGCGGCCCAGCCGATCATCGGCGGGAAGGCGCCCGAAGCGCCGCCGATCACGATGTTCTGCGGCGTGCGCCGCTTCAGCCACGCGGTGTAGACGAAGACATAGAACGCGATCGTGAGCGCCAGCAGCCCGGCGGCGGCCCAGTTGAGCGCCACGCCCATCAGCGTGACCGATCCCACCGCGAGAACGACGCCGAACGCGAGCGCATTCTCGGGCGCGACGCGGCCGGCCGGGATCGGGCGGTCCTTGGTGCGCGCCATCAACGCGTCGATGTCGCGGTCGTACCACATATTGATGGCGCCCGAAGCCCCCGCGCCGGCCGCGATGCAGAGCACGGCGATGACGGCCAGCAGCGGGTGGAGCGCGCCGGGCGCGAGATAGAGCCCGACGAGACCGGTGAACACGACGAGCGACATCACGCGCGGCTTCAGCAGCGCGAGATAGTCGCCGGCGCTGGCACCCGCGCTCGGCGCCGGGGTCAACGCCGACGGCGTCAACGCCGCGACGTCGCGCTCGATCGCGTTGCTGGCAGCCGGAGGACTCATTCCGTTCGTTCCCTAGCGATGCCGCGCGCCCTAGTGGCGCGCGGCGGCCTCGATCTTCGGCAGTTCCTCGAAGGTGTGGAACGGCGGCGGCGAGGCCACCTTCCACTCGAGCGTGGTGGCACCCTCGCCCCACGGATTCTCGCCGACGCGCGCACCCCTGGCGAGCGTGTAGAAGACGAGCGCCAGGAACATCAGCACCGAGAACGCGCCGAGATAGGCGCCGTATGAGGCGATCGCGTTCCAGCCGGCGAATGCGTCGGGGTAATCGGGGATGCGCCGCGGCATTCCCGCGAGGCCGGAGAAGTGCATCGGGAAAAACGTGAGATTGGCGCTGATGAACGCGGTCCAGAAGTGGAGCTTGCCCAGCCACTCCGGATACATGCGCCCGCACATCTTCGGGAACCAGTAGTAGAATCCGGCGAAGATCGAGAAGACCGCGCCGAGGCTCAGCACGTAGTGGAAGTGTGCGACCACGTAGTACGTGTCGTGCAGCACGTTGTCGATGCCGGCATTGGCGAGCACGACGCCGGTGACGCCGCCGACCGTGAACAGGAAGATGAAGCCGATGGCCCACAGCATCGGCGTCGCGAGGCGGATCGAACCGCCCCACATGGTCGCGATCCAGGAGAAGATCTTGATGCCGGTCGGCACCGCGATGACCATGGTGGCGGCGACGAAGTAGGCGCGCGTGTTCACGTTGAGGCCGACCGTGAACATGTGGTGCGCCCACACGATGAAGCCGATGAAGCCGATCGAGACCATCGCGTAGGCCATGCCGAGATAGCCGAACACGGGCTTGCGCGAGAACGTGGAAATGACCTGGCTGATCATGCCGAAGCCCGGGAGGATAAGGATGTAGACCTCGGGGTGGCCGAAGAACCAGAACAGGTGCTGATAGAGCACGGGGTCGCCGCCGCCCTGCGCCACGAAGAAGGTGGTGCCGAAATTGCGGTCGGTGAGCAGCATGGTGATGGCGCCGGCCAGCACCGGGAGCGAGAGCAGCAAGAGGAACGCCGTCACCAGGATCGACCAGACGAACAGCGGCATCCGGTGGAGCGTCATCCCCGGCGCCCGCATGTTGAAGATCGTGGTGATGAAATTGATGGCGCCCAAGATCGACGAGGCGCCGGCCAGGTGCAGCGCGAAGATCGCCATGTCGACGGCAGCGCCCTCGTGGCCGGTGAAGCCGAGCTTGGCGCCGGTGGACGAGAGCGGCGGATACACCGTCCAGCCGGTGCCCGCGCCGCCTCCAACCAGCGCCGAGAGCAGCAGCAGCACGAAGGACGGCACCAGCAGCCAGAAGCTGATGTTGTTCATGCGCGGGAACGCCATGTCGGGCGCCCCGATCATGATCGGCACGATCCAGTTGCCGAAGCCGCCGATCATCGCCGGCATGACCATGAAGAACACCATGATCAGGCCGTGCGCGGTGACGAGCACGTTGAAGAAGTGATGGTCCTGGATGAACTGGGTGCCCGGCTCCTGCAGTTCGAGCCGGAACCAGACCGAGAAGAGCGTGCCGAAGAGTCCGCCGACGATGGCGAACACAAGGTACATCGTTCCGATGTCCTTGTGGTTCGTCGAATAGGCGAAGCGCCGCCAGCCGGTGGGGTGGCCGTGATGCGCGTGCGCATGACCGTACGCGTGCGCCTCCCGCGCATGCGCGTGCCCGTGATCCACGGCCGGGGCCTTGGGGGAGCTGGGGGTCGGGCTCATCGCCGCTACCTTTCCGCCGGAGTGTCCGAGCGCGCCAGGGCTATTTCTTGGCCGGCGCTTCGGCGCGCTTCGGCTCCTCGACCTTGTCGAATTTCTTCTTCGCCTCTTCGAGCCACTTCTCGTACTCCTCGCGCGGCACCGCCTTGACCGCGATCGGCATGAAGCCGTGATCGGCGCCGCAGAGCTCGGAGCACTGACCGTAATACGTTCCCGGCTTCTTGGCGTAGAGCCAAGTCTCGTTGATGCGGCCTGGGTTGGCGTCGACCTTGGACCCCATCGACGGCACGGTGAAGGCGTGGATCACGTCCATGCCTTGCACCAGAACACGCACCTGCGTGCCGACGGGGATCACGACAGCGTTGTCCACGTCGAGCAGGCGCACCGGCTTGCGGCCGTTCGCCTGCTCGAACTCGCCGCAGCTCTTCTTGTCCTGATCGTTGTTAGCGCCGCGGCAGGCGATGCGGCTCTCGAACACGAAGCGCGCCTTGTCGAGCTTGTCGACCGGCTTGCCGTCCTTCATCACCGGCTTACCCTGGGCATCGACCTCGTAGGAGGTCTCGTAGACGTAGGACCAATACCACTGGTGCCCGCGCGCCTTGATCGTGACGGTCGCCTCGGTCGCCTTGTCGGAGTAATAGAGCAGGCGGAACGACGGCACCGCGATCACGACCAGAATCAGGATCGGGACGACGGTCCAGACGACCTCGATCAGCGTGTTGTGCGTGGTCTTCGACGGCGTCGGGTTGGCGCGCGCGTTGTAGCGCACCATCACCCACACCAGCAGGACAAGGACGAAGACCGAGACGCCGAAGATGATGTAGAGGAGCAGGTTGTGGAAGCTCGCGATGCGGTCCATCAGCGGCGACGCCGACTCCTGGAAATTCAGCTGCCACTCGCGCGGCTGATCCGCCAGCGCCGACCCGAGCCAAGCCCGCAAGATGAGAACAAAGGCGGCCGCCATCGACGCCGCTTTCCTTATCGCCATGCCCGCTACCCTGCCCGGTTCGTGCCGCGGAACGCGCTCGCCGCGCGCCGCCCCGGAGCGGCCGCGGCAGCGCCTGAAAAAGCTTGAAATTTCCGGAGGCGCTGCGCCGTTTCCCGGTTCCGGGCTTCGATTATCGCCATGGCCCTAGCCCACGCCAGCGCGACCCCTTGCGACGGACTGTCGCATAAATTCGTACGCGGAGGAATCGACCGCATTGCGGCCTCGCTGGGCGGCCGAAAACCGCATAGAACGGCGGCTGCGCTGCGCGGGCCACCCATGAAACGCGAAGAGGACCAGCCTCCGGAGATCCGCAGCCTCGACGGCAGCGGCGGAGGCAAGCTCCTCCCCTGGGACAAGGCCGTTTACGAGCGCCTGCCCGAGGGCCCGTTCTGGCTGCATCTCGACTGGGACACGCCGCTCGCCCACCAGCTCCTGGTCGAGAACTTCGGCGTCGATGCGGTCGTGGCCGAAGCCCTGGTCGAGCAGGATACGCGCCCGCGCAGCCTGGCGGTCGGCGGCGACGAGATGGTGATTCTGCGCGGCGTCAACCTCACCCCCGGCGCCGAGCCCGAGGACATGATCTCGCTCCGCATGCTGATCAACGAGCAGCGCGTGATCACGCTGACGCGCCGCGAGCTGCGCTCGATCGCCGAAATGAAGGCCGAGATCGACCGGGGCGAGGGCCCGGCGACGATGGGGGAGTTCCTCTGCACACTGATCGAGAAGCTCGTCAGCCGGACCGCGCCGGTGCTGGCGCAGCTCGAGGACGCGATCGACGAAGAAGAGGACGACCTCGTCGAAGGCAAGGTCAGCCACGTGGAATCGACTCTGGTCAGCGTGCGCGGCCGCATCATCCGCCTGCGCCGCTATCTCGCGCCGCAGCGCGAGGCGCTGGTGCGGCTCAGCCAGGAGAAGCTCGCCTGGCTGCAGCCGGAGGAGCGCGCGCGCCTGAGCGAAACGGCGAACCAGCTCACCCGCAGCATCGAAGACCTCGACGAGTTCCGCGAGCGGGCGCAGGTGATCCAGGAAGAGATCGGCCTTCACTACAATCGGCGGCTCACGCGCAGCACCTTCGTCATCACGCTCGCGGCGAGCGTGCTGGTGCCGCTGAACCTGGTGGCGGGCCTGTTCGGCATGAATGTCGGGGGTATCCCGGGCAAAGACAGCCCCTACGCCTTCTGGGTGATCGCGGCGCTCTTTATCGGGCTCGGCGCCTTCGTCTATTTCTGGGGCCGGCGCCGCATCGGCTGACGGCGTCTTGAAAGAGGCGAAGCCATGCCCGTCACCATCTGGCACAATCCGCGCTGCGCCACCTCGCGCCGCGTGCTGCAGATGATCCGCAACAAGCGCATCCAGCCGCACGTCGTCGAATACCTGAAAACTCCGCCCTCGGCCAAGGAGATCAAGACGGTGCTCGCCAAGCTCGAGATCGGCGCGCGCGACCTGTTGCGCCGCAAGGAGCCGGCCTACCGCGCCGAAGGCCTCGACGACGAGAAGCTCTCCGATGCGGCGGTCATCCGCGCGATGACCGAGCACCCGGCGCTGATTGAACGGCCCGTGGTGCTGGCCGGCCGGCGCGCGGTGCTCGCGCGCCCGCCCGAGCGCGTGTTCGAGGTGATTTGACCCTCCCGGGACCGTAGCGACAGACAGGGACGATCGCGGACCGGCACAGACAGGCAAAGACGCGCAGCCACTTCGACGTCCGTGTGCGCCCGTCGTGTTCGTTCGTGCCTAGCTCGATGGCCCTTCGGCGCGGAAGAGATCTGGCTTGGGATGCGCCGCCACTTTCATTCCCTGGCGATGCACGAGCGCATCGCCGGTTTCGCTGCCGCCGCGCTCGACCATCACGGGCCTGCGCTCATCGATCGAGCGGTAGACCGCCTCGATCACGCGGATGTCGGCCAGGCCCTCGGCGCCGCCGGGAAATGGATCGCGCTCCCGCCGGATCGCGTCGGAGAACTCGAGCAGGAGCGGTGCGAACTGGTCGCGGTTGCCGAAACGACGCGACGTCGGCTTGGCCGCACCCGGCTCCTCGATGACGAGGCGCTTCTCGCCCGTCATTTCGAACGCCTGTTCGACCTTGAGCGAACCCTTGGTGCCCCAGACCTGGAATTGCGAGGCATCGAACATACCGAGGCTCGCGGCGATCTGCGCAAGGCGCTCGCCGGGGAAGCGCATGGTGACGGTGGCCATTTCCTCGACCTCGCGGAAGCGACGATCGGCCGGGCGCGCGGCCTCGGCATGGACCGACAGCGGTTCCGCGCCGAAGATCTGGCGCGCGGCGTTGATACAGTAGATGCCGAGATCGAAGACCGGCCCGCCGCCGAGCTCGCGCTTGGTCCGGATGTTCCCTTCCTTCACCTGCATCGAGAACTGCGCCGCCATGAAGCGCGGCGGGCCGATGCGCTCGGAGCGGATCGCCTCGATCGCGGCGAGATTCGCCGGCTCGAAATGCAGGCGGTAGGCGACCATGATCCTGGCGCCGCCGCGGCGCGCGGCCTCCATCACCGCCTCGCCGTCTGCAGCCGCGGTGGTGAACGGCTTGTCGCACAGCACGTGGATGCCGCGCTCGGCCGCGCGGATCGCGAAATCCTTGTGCATCGTGTTGGGCAGGCCGATATAGACCGCGTCGATCAGGCCGGAGCCGAGGAGCTCGTCGTAGCGGTCATAGGTCCAGCGCGCGTCGACGCCATACTTGGCGCCGAGCTCGTTGAGCTTCTCGCGCTGGCCCGAAACCAGCGCGGTGAGGACGCTGTTTTTGCGCGCGGCGGCGAAGGCGGGCAGCATGGCGACCTGGCTGATGTAGCCGAGGCCGACGACGGCGTAGCGGATTCTTCCCTTCCGCTTCACGGCGCGCCCCCGTTGCGGCCGCGGTTTGTCAGTATCCCGAATAGGGCGCGAAGAAGCAGCGCATCTTGGCCGAGGTGCGGCAGATCCAATAGTGCTCGTCCTCGGATCGCTGCGCCTCCTTGTACGGCACGGTCACGCCGTGCGAGGGAACGCTGTATCCCTCGCGCTTCTGCTCGACCTCTTGCGCCGAGAGCTTGAAGCAATCGTCCTTTCCGCAGCACTGGTCGCCGGTGCCGTTGCGGTATCCACCCTTGTTGATCCAATCGTAATCGCCGTGAGCGCTGGCCTGAGAGCCGAACGCCATCGACAAACCCAGTGCGAGTATAACGGGCCGTAGCATCGCTGATCTTCCCTCGGTCGTTGCCGGAATCGGATGGGAAACGCCGCATGCGCGCGAACGGTTCTTCAAATTTCTGAGAGGTGCTTGACGGATGCGCGGAGATGTGATCCGCGGCCCGGCTGGGCGGGATCGCGGCGCTCACACCCAGCGCCGGATCCGCGCGCGATAAGCGCGATAGGGATCGCCGAACTTGGCATCGAGATAACGCTCCTCGCGCGCGATCACTCCATAGCGCAGCACGAGCGCGAACGGCGCGGCGAGGGCCACGATCCAGGCGCTGTCGACCATGATGCCGATGCCGAGCAGAAGCAAGAGCATCGCGACGTAGATGGAATTGCGCGAGTATCGGTAAGGGCCGGCGACGACGAGCGCCGTCGTCGGCCGATGGGTCGGCACGTTGGTGCCGGCGCGCGCGAAGCGGACGATGGCCGCGCCCGCCAGCGCGGCGGCGGCCGCGATCAGCACGGCGCCGAGCGAATACTGGATCGCGGGCGCAAGGAAGGGCGCGGCAAGGATCCAGTCGAGCGCCAGGCCCAGAATGAGATGGCCGGCAAGAATCAGGGGCGGCGGCGCGAGGACGCCGGGCGAACCGCGCTTGCTCGACGGACCGGACATGCGAAGCCTCGCGCGGCCAATTCGGGTCGACGCGTCGGGAGCGGCGCTCGCCTCAATACACCGCGCGGCCGCCGGAGATGTCGAAGGTTGCGCCGGTCGAGAACGAGCAGTCCTCGCTCGAAAGCCACGCGACCAGCGCCGCGATCTCCTGCACCTCGACGAAGCGGTTCATCGGGATCTTGGAGAGCATGTAGTCGATGTGCTGCTGCGAGATCTGCTTGAAGATGTCGGTCTTGGCGGCGGCGGGCGTCACGCAGTTGACGATCACGCCGCTGGTGGCGAGCTCCTTTCCCAGCGATTTGGTGAGCGCGATCACGCCGGCCTTGGCCGCGCTGTAGGGCGCGGCGTTGGGGTTGCCTTCTTTACCGGCGATGGACGCGATGTTCACGATGCGCCCGTAGCTGTTCTTCATCATGTGCGCCGCGGCGATCTTGCAGCCGAGGAACACGCCGATGAGATCGACCTCGATCACCTCGCGGAAATCTTTGGCCGGATAGTCCCAGGTTTTGAGGCTCGGCCCGGCAATGCCGGCGTTGTTGACCATGATGTCGATCTTGCCGAACGACTTCGCGACCGCATCGAACCCGCTCTGCAGCGAGGCTTCGTGGGTCACGTCGGCGACCGCCGTCACGACGGCGCCCTTGCCCTTCAGCGCCGCCGCGGCTTTGTCGAGCGCGGCCTTGTCGCGATCGAACAGCGCGACCTTGGCACCCGACTCGAGGAAGCGCTCGGCGATCGCGTAGCCGATGCCGCGCGCGCCGCCCGTGACGATGCCGGCGCGGCCGGCGAGATCGATCTTGTTCATCGCGTATCCCTTTTCCTCGCGCGCTCAGATCATGATCCCGCCGTCGACCACGAACGCCTGGCCGGTCGCGAACAGGGATTCGTCGGAAGCGAGATAGACGAGGATCGGCGTGATGTCGTCCACCGCGCCGAGCCGGCCCATCGGCTGGCGGGCGACGAAGTCCTTGCGCGCCTGGACCGGATCGGCGAACGCGTTGATGCGGCCCTGCAGCGAGGGCGTGTCGACCGTGCCCGGGCAGACCGCGTTGCAGCGGATGCCCTGCTTCACATAATCGGCGGCGATGGCCTTGGTGAGGCCGATCACGCCGGCCTTGGTGGTGCCGTAGACGAAGCGGTTGGCGAAGCCCTTCACGCTCGACGCCACCGAGGCGATGTTGATGATCGATCCCCCGCCGCGTGCGAGCATGCCGGGCAGCGCCGCGCGCGTCGTGAGATACATCGAGCGAAGATTGACGTTGACGCTGAACTCCCAGTCCTTCGGCGAGCAGTCGAGAATCGCGCCGTGATGCACATAGCCGGCGCAGTTCAGCAGAATGTCGAGCGGGCCGGCGTCCGCGACGACGCGCTCGATCGCGGCGGCGTCGGTCACATCGAGCGGGCGCGTCGTCAGGCGGGCCGCGCCGGCGAGCGATTTCAGCGCCGCTTCGTTGATGTCGGTCGCGAAGACCCTCGCGCCCTCTTCGGCGAAGGCGAGCGCGGCGCCGCGCCCGATGCCCTGCGCCGCCGCGGTGATGAGCGCGGTCTTGCCCGCAAGCCGATCTGCCATGCGCGTCGCGTCCTCCCGATCTCGGTCTTCTTGTCCGGCCGCGCGCGGCCGCGGCACGCCGCGCGCATTGGTCAGACCATTTGACCCTCCAACTCTAGGGCGCTAGGCTTCCCGCAAGCAAGACGCCAAAACTTGCGCGCCAGGGAGGGTGGGCGGTTGCCCCTTCAGCCGATCGAGACGCGCCGGCTCTATCGCCACATCGCGGACCAGGTGGCGGGCCTGATCGCGCGCGGGGAGTTTCCGCCGGGCTCGCGACTGCCGACCGAGCGCGAGTTGGCGCAGCTTCTTGGTGTCAGCCGGCCCTCGGTGCGCGAGGGCCTGATCGCGCTCGAGGTAGAAGGCCTCGTCGATGTGCGCGTCGGCTCCGGCATCTATGTGCGCCGCGCCCGCGCAGGGGCGGCCCATGCCGACATTCTCGGCGACAGCCCGGGGCCGTTCGAGCTGCTGCGCGCGCGGCGCCCGATCGAGGGCGAGGTGGCGGAGATGGCGGCACGCGCGGCGCGCGAGAGCGACATCGCCGGCATCGCCGAAGCCGTGCGCATGATGAAAAGCGACATCCACGGCGGCGAGGCGTACGAGACCGGCGATCGCCTCTTCCACGTGCGCATCGCCGAGGCGACGCGCAACTCGGTGCTGGTTTCGGTCGTCAACATGCTGTGGGACCTGCGCGCGTCGCCGGTCTACGCGAGCCTGCTCAGGCACACGGCGACCGACGGCGTGCGCGCGCGCTCGATTGCGGACCACGAGCGCATCTTGAAGGCGCTCGCGGCGCGCGATCCGGCCGGCGCCAAGGCCGCGATGCAGAGGCATCTCGACCGCGTCGCGCGCGAGTACGAGCGCGATTGGCCGCTGGTCGCCTCCGAGCGGATCGGAACCGTGAACGGCCGCGCGCCGGTGAGGAACGCGCGCCGGCCGAAGCGTGTTCGCGCAGGGCGGGCCTAGCGCCATGGCATCGGTCGCCATCCGGGACGTGCGTAAGGCTTTCGGCTCCCATCCCGTCATCCACGGCGTCAGCGTGGACATCGAGGACGGCGAGTTCGTGGTGCTCGTGGGCCCCTCGGGCTGCGGCAAGTCCACGCTGCTGCGCATGATCGCAGGGCTCGAGAACATCACGGCCGGCGAGATTCTCATCGGCAACCGCGTCGTCAACCAGCTGCCGCCCAAGGCGCGCGACGTGGCGATGGTGTTCCAGAACTACGCGCTCTACCCGCACATGACGGTGGCCGCGAACATGGGCTTTTCGCTGAAGCTGCGCGGCACGCCCAAGGACGAAATCGAGAAGCGCGTGGCACGCGCGGCGGAAATTCTCGGCTTGATGCCGCTGCTCGAACGCTTCCCGCGCCAGCTCTCGGGCGGGCAGCGCCAGCGCGTGGCCATGGGCCGCGCGATCGTGCGCGATCCCCAAGTGTTCCTGTTCGACGAGCCGCTCTCGAACCTCGATGCCAAGCTCCGCGTGGCGATGCGCACCGAGATCAAGGCGCTGCACCAGCGGCTCGAGACCACGACCGTCTACGTCACGCACGACCAGATCGAGGCGATGACGATGGCCGACAAGATCGTCGTGATGCACGACGGCATCGTCGAGCAGATCGGCGAGCCGCTCGACCTCTACGACCGCCCGGCCAACCTCTTCGTCGCCGGCTTCATCGGCTCGCCGGCGATGAACTTCATGAAAGGCCGCATCGATGGCGGGCGCTTCGCCGCCGACAACGGCGCCAACCTGCCGATCGCCAACGGCGCCGCCGCCATGGGCGGGCGCGCCAATTACGGCTTTCGCCCCGAGCATCTGAGCGTCTCCGCGGATGGTATCGAGACGAAGGTCATCGTCATCGAGCCCACCGGTTCAGAGACCCAGGTGGTGGTCGAGTGCGGCGGCCAGGAGATCGTGTGCGTGTTCCGCGAGCGCATCGCGGCGCAACCGGGCGAGATCCTGCGCATCAAGCCAAACCCGAGGCTCGTGCACCTGTTCGACGAGAAGAGCGGGCGCCGGCTGAACTGAGCGCGACGACATCGAGGGGTTGACCAGCCCCTGGAGCGGAGGCGAAACGCCTTCTCTAGGACGACGAGGGACGGAAACAGGAGGGCCGGTCAGCGGCTTTCCCAGACAACAGGAGGAAATGCGAGATGAAACACTTGAATCGCCGTTCGGTCTTGAAGGGCGCCGCCGCGGCCGGCGCGGTCGGGGCGCTCTCGCAGACCGGCCTCATGGACTTCGCGCGGGCCTGGGCGCAGGCGGCACCCTGGAAACCCGAGAAGGGCGCGAAGCTGCAGCTGCTGCGCTGGAAGCGTTTCGTGCAATCCGAGGAAGACGCGTTCATGGCGCTCGTCGCGGCCTACACCAAAGCGACCGGCGTACAGGTCTCGGTGCTGAACGAGTCGCTGGACGACGTGCAGCCCAAGGCCTCGGTCGCCGCCAACACCGGCCAGGGTCCCGATCTCTTTTGGGGCCTCTACTCGCTGCCGCATCTCTTCCCGACCAAGATCGTCGAGGTCACCGACGTCGCCACCTATCTCGGCAAGAAGTACGGCGGCTGGGTCGAGAGCGCCGAGACCTACGGCAAGGCCGGCGGCAAGTGGATCGCGATCCCGATCGGCTACAACGGCAACGTAATCAACTACCGCCAGAGCATGATCGAGGCGGCCGGCCACAAGGAAGTGCCGAAGGACACCGCGGCCTTCCTCGACCTGATGAAGGCGCTGAAGGGCAAGAACACGCCGGGCGGCTTCGCGCTCGGCCGCGCCTCGGGCGACGGCAACGCCTGGGTGCATTGGTGCCTCTGGGCCTTCGGCGGCAACGTCGTCGACGCCAAGGACAAGGTGATCATCAACTCGCCCGAGACGGCGAAGGCGCTCGAATACGCGCAGGCGCTCTATGCCAACTTCATCCCCGGCACAGCCTCGTGGAACGACGCGTTCAACAACAAGGCGTTCCTGGCGGGCGAAATCACGCTCACCAACAACGGCGTGTCGATCTACGCTTCGGCCAAGGCCGGCGCCGACAAGGATCCCAAGATGAAGGAGATCATGTCGGACATGAACCACTCGCTCTGGCCGGTGGGGCCGGTGGGCAAGCCGACCGAGTTCCACGTCGCCTATCCGATGATGATCATGCGCTACACGAAGTTCCCGCAGGCGGCCAAGGCCTTCATGGCCTTCGCGCTCGAGGCGGAGAACTACGACAAGTGGCTGGTGGGCTCGGTCGCCTACATCACCCATCCGCTCAACGCCTACGACAAGAATCCGGTCTGGACGTCCGATCCGAAGCTCACCATCGTCCGCGACTGCGCCAAGCGCACGCTGACGGCGGGCGGGCTCGGCTCGGTCGGCGAGCGGGCGGCGTCGGCGCTGGCCGACTTCCTGGTGCTCGACATGTTCGCCTCGGTCTGCACGGGCCGCACCACGGTCAAGGACGCGGTCGCCGTCGCGGAGCGGCAGGCGAAGCGCATCTATCGCTGACGGACTGAACGAAGCTCGGCCGGCGCGGCCTTCCACCGCCGCGCCGGCGCGAGCCGCACCTATCGCCAGACGGGATTCGTTCGATGCCCGAAGCCGTCATCCGCGAGCCGGCGGCCGCGATCACAGCGCCTTCGCTGTGGTCGCGCTTGAAGGTGAACCGCGACTGGCTCGGCGCCTGGTTCATGCTGCCGGCCGCGGCGTTCCTCGTGCTGTTCCTCGCCTATCCGCTGGCGCTCGGGATCGCCTACTCGTTCACCGATGCGCGCATCGGGCAAGACATCTGGTCGGCGCCCTGGGCCGGCATCGACAACTATCTCTGGCTGATCGAAGACGATCCGTTCCTGCTCGCGGTCTTCAACACGCTCTTCTACACCTTCGTCGCGAGCGTGTTGAAATTCGCGATCGGCCTCTATCTCGCCATCCTGCTCAACAACCATTTGCCGTTCCGCGCGATCATCCGCGCGATCGTGCTGGTGCCGTTCATCGTGCCGACCGTGCTCTCGGCGATCGCGTTCTGGTGGATCTTCGATCCGCAATTCTCGATCGTCTCGTGGTCGCTGCGCCAGATGGGCGTCATCTCGACGAACATCGACTTTCTCGGCGATCCCTGGAACGCGCGCTGGTCGGTGATCTTCGCCAATGTGTGGCGCGGCGTGCCGTTCATCGCGATCACGCTCTTGGCCGGCCTCCAGACCGTGCCACCCTCGCTTTACGAGGCCGCGACCATCGACGGCGCCTCGCGCTGGCAGATGTTCCGCTACATCACCTATCCGCTGCTGACGCCGATCATCGCGGTGGTGATGACGTTCTCGGTGCTGTTCACCTTCACCGACTTCCAGCTCATCAAGGTTCTGACCAATGGCGGGCCGGCCGGCGCCACCGAGCTGATGGCAACGCTCTCGTTCAACCGCGCGATCCTTGGCGGGCAGCGCATCGGCGAGGGGGCCGCGATCTCCACCGCGATGATCCCGTTCCTGCTCGCCTGCATCCTGATCTCGTGGTTCGGCTTGCAGCGGCGAAAGTGGCAGCAGGGGGAGGCCAATGACTGACGTGCCGAAGATCCTGCATGCGCCCCCCTCCGCGGCCGCGCCGCTCACAGACGAATCGGAGGGCATGCGCTATCTGGAGCGCCTGCCGCGGAAGCTCGTCACCGTCTATCTCCCGCTCGGCATCATCATCCTGGTGCTGCTGTTCCCGTTCTACTGGATGACGGTCACCGCGATAAAGCCTAAGGAGCACCTGCTCGATCTCGACAGCCACAGCCCGTTCTACACCCTCTCCCCGACGCTCGATCACATCGTCGATCTCCTGTTCAAGACCGACTACCCGCTCTGGCTCTGGAACACGATGATGATCTCGGTGGTGGCGACGGTCCTCGCTCTGCTCGCGAGCGTGTTCGCGGCCTACGCGATCGTGCGCATCCGCTATCGCGGCGCGCAGTGGGTGGGCGGGCTCATCTTCCTCGCCTATCTCGTGCCGCCCTCGATTCTGTTCATCCCGCTCTCGACGGTGATCTTCGAGTACGGCCTGTTCGACACGCCGTTCGCGCTGATCCTTACCTACCCCACGATCCTGATCCCGTTCTCGACCTGGCTGTTGATGGGCTATTTCAAGACGATCCCCTACGAGCTCGAGGAATGCGCGCTCATCGATGGCGCCTCGCGCTGGCAGATCCTGTGGAAGATCGTCCTCCCGCTCGCCGTACCCGGGCTCATCTCGGCCGGCATTTTCTGCCTCACGCTCTGCTGGAACGAGTTCATCTACGCGCTCACCTTCATCAACTCGACCCAGCACAAGACGGTGCCGGTCGCAATCGTCACCGCGTTCACCGACGGTGACCAATATCGCTGGGGCTCGCTGATGGCCGGCGCGCTCGTGGGCTCCTTGCCGCTCGTGATCCTCTACTCCTTCTTCGTCGAGCACTACGTCTCGGCGATGACCGGCGCGGTGAAGGAGTGACGGACGCACCGGCCGAGCTACTCGCCGCATGAACCTCCCTCCGAACCCGGCACGCCTTCACGTGCTGCTCGCGCGTGACAAGCTGCTCGGAGTCGTGACGCGGCGCGGGCCCTCGAACAAGTACTGCACGCTGCTATGGGATTTGCGTTCGGACTCGTTCGACATGGGCCAATGGGTCAATGCGCGGCTGTTCTTCCGATGCGCAGCGATCTTTCGCCCGGCGGCCGATTTCTCATCTACTTCGCGCTCAACGCCCGCTGGAGGAGCGAGACTCTGGGCTCCTACACGGCGATTTCGCGCGCACCCTATTTGAAGGCGCTGAACGGGCAACGGAGGACTTTTCATGAAGGTTGCCTTCATTGGGCTCGGCGCGATGGGCCGGGGCATGAGCGCGAGGCTCGTTCAGGCGGGCCACGCGGTCGTGGGCTACGACATCGCGCCCGCGGCTTGCGAGGCGCTGGTGCAGGCCGGCGGGCGCGCCGTGGCCAGCGCGGCGGAAGCCTGCGAGGGCGCCGGGGCGCTGATCGTGATGGTGTTCAACGCCGAGCAGGCCCAAGAAGTGCTGTTCGGCGCCGGCGGCGCGGCCGAAACTTTGGCCCAAGGCGCGCTCGTGATCGTGAGCGTCACGATGACGCCAGCGCAGATGCGGGACTTTGCCGAGCGGCTCGCGGCCAGGGGCTTGTTGACGCTCGATGCGTCGATGAGCGGCGGCGCGGCGGCGGCCGAGCAGGGCCAGCTCTCGTTCATGACGGCCGGCAGCGATGAAGCGTTCGCGAAGGCCGAGCTGATCCTCAAGCCGATGGCCAAGCGCATCTGGCGCCTCGCGACGGAGTGCGGCATGGGCTCGACCATGAAGATGGTCCACCAGGTCGCGGCCGGCGCCAATCTCGCCGTCGCCGCCGAATTCACCGCGTTCGGCGCGCGTATGGGGCTCGATCCGGCTACGATCTTCGAGATCGTCAACAACGCGGCCGGCCAGTCCTTCATGTATCAGATGGTGGGCCCGCGCATGATCGACCGCGACTTCGCGCCCCAGGGCCCGCTCGAGATCTTCGTCAAAGACCTCGGCATCGCGCTCGAGGCGGCGAAGGCCGCGCGCTTCCCGCTGCCGATGGCATCGGCCGCGCACCAGCTCTATCTCGCCGCCGCCGCGCAAGGGCACATCGCCGAGGACGTGGCGGCCGTGATCAAGGTCTACGAGGCGCTCGCAGGAATCACAGTGAAGCGCAAATCGTGATGCTCGCCGTTTGCGCAGCGGAAAACGAACAAACGCGCTAGGCCGGCGCCATCGCCTTGATGCGCGCGTTCAAGCGCGAGAGCTTGCGCGCGGCCGCGTTCTTGTGCAACGCGCCTTTCAAGACGCCGCGATGGATCTCGGGCTGTGCGGCCCGGAACGCCTCCGCCGCCTTGGCGCGGTCGCCGGCGGCGATCGCCTGCTCGACCCTGACCAGCGACGATTTGAGCCGACTCACGCGCGACTTGTTGATCGCGGTGCGGCGCGCGTTGCGGCGCGTGCGTTTGATCGCGGAAGGATGGCGGCCGGGTCGCTTCTTCTTCGCCGTCGCAGGACCGCCGCCGCCAGGTGCCGTAGCCATGATCGCTCTTTTCCGTCGCCGGGGATGAGTCGGAGGGTGGGCTTATAAGCGGCGCCCCTTCCGCGCGTCAAGGCCGCGCGCTGCGCGAGCTGCTGGCGAAGCTTCGCTTCGCCGTTTCTTTAGCGATTCTTGAACTTGGGCTCGCGCTTCTCGACAAAGGCGGCCATGCCTTCGTTCTTGTCGTCGAGCGCGAACGCAGAGTGGAAGACGCGCCGCTCGAACAGCACGCCTTCGCGCAAGGTCGTCTCGTAAGAGCGGTTGACGCATTCCTTGATCATGTAGACGACGGGGCGCGATTTCTTGGCGATCGCCTCGGCGGTCTTGAGCGCCTCTTCCAAGAGCTTGTCGGCCGGCACGATGCGCGAGACGAGCCCGGCGCGCTCGGCCTCGGCCGCGTCCATCATGCGTCCGGTCAGGCACATCTCCATCGCCTTGGCCTTGCCGGCGAAGCGCGTGAGGCGCTGCGTGCCGCCCGAGCCGGGCAGGACGCCAAGATTGACTTCGGGCTGGCCGAACTTCGCCGTGTCGGCCGCGATGATGAAGTCGCACATCATCGCGATCTCGCAGCCGCCGCCCAGAGCATATCCGGCGACGGCGGCGATGACGGGCTTCCGGATCTTGGTGATCTCCTCCCATTCTCGGGTGATGAAATCCTCGAGGTAAACGTCCTGGAACGTCTTGCCGCGCATCTCCTTGATGTCGGCGCCGGCGGCGAAGGCCTTCTCGCTGCCGGTGATCACGATGCAGCCGATCGCGGAATCGGCGTCGGCCGCGTGGAGGGCCTGGCCGAGCTCGCGCGCCACTTGCGCGTTCAGCGCGTTGAGCGCCTTCGGCCGGTTCAGCGTGATCAGCGCTACGGGGCCCTTGTTCTCGTAGATGATGGTCTCGAAGGCCATTTCCCCTCTCTCCCGAATGAGACGGCGGGGCGCTCTCTTCGCGCCCCGTTCCGGTTGCGACAGATTGTGTTTGGTGCGGGTCGGCTGCCGAGAAACCCGGTGTCGGCTCGCCGGTCGGCGCGAAGAGCCCGTTGCTGGCGCCAAGGGGCGAGGTGTGAGGCCGGGAGTCTTACACTAGCGTTGGCGGCGCGGACAATAGAAGGTGGAGCGTCCGCCCTGCACGAAGCGCCGCACGCCGCGGGTCTTGACAACGAGCCCGCCAGAAAGCCCGCCTTGGCGGGCGTCGCGCGCGTTGCAGTCGCAGCCGGGACAGGCCTGCCCCTCCTTATCGTATACCGCCCAGCGATGCTGGAAATAGCCCAGCTCGCCCGAGGGCTGGATGTAGTCGCGGAGACTTGAGCCGCCGCTCGCGATGGCATCGCTGAGCACGCGCTTGATCGATGCGGCGAGGGCCGCCGCCTTCTGGCCCTTGACCGTGCCGGCGCGCCGCTTCGGCGAAAGGCCGGCATGGAACAGCGCCTCGCAAACGTAGATGTTGCCGAGGCCCGCCACGAGGCGCTGATCGGAGAGCGCCGCTTTCAGCGACGTCTTGCGGCCCTTCAGCGCCGCTTCGAGCGCGGACCCGTCGAACGCGCGCGCGAGCGGCTCGGGCCCCACTGCGGCGAACAGCTTGTGCGTCGGCAGCGCCGCTTTGGTCATCAGCGCCACAAGGCCGAAGCGGCGCGGATCGTTGAGCGTCACGCGCAGGCCGTCGTCCATCGTGATCGTGATGTGGTCGTGGGCATCCAACGGGCGCGCGTGATCCAACTCGATGAAGAGGCGCCCCGACATGCCGAGATGTACGACGCAGACATCCTGGGTCTCGAGCTCGATCAGCAGATATTTGGCACGACGCCCGATATCGGCGACCCGCCGCCCCTCGAGCCGCCGGCGCAAGTCGCGCGGCAGCGGGATGCGCAGGTCTGGCCGCCGCACCTCGACGCGCGCGATGCGTTTCCCTTGCATCGCCGGCAACAAGCCGCGGCGGATCGTTTCTATTTCGGGGAGCTCGGGCATGCCCGCCAAGTTAGCAGGGAGGCGGGGAGACGGGGAGAAGATAAAGAATCACCACGAAGACACGAAGGGCACGAAGACGAAGGCAGGCGCGCCAACGCGCGCAATTCTCCCTTCTCCGTGGGCTTCCTGCCTTCGTGGTGGACTGGCCTGCCTGCTCCGCGCCTGCATGCCATCTTGCCCGGGCGCTGGCGGCGTTGGGACGCGTCGGCTATCGTGCCGCGCATGGACGATCGACCGTCAGACACCGAGGCGGCGCCGGCCAAGCCGTGGCCGGACAAAGTTCGGGCGGAGAGGGCACGCACGGCCGATTTCGGCTTCGCCGACGTGCCGGCCGGTGAGAAGGCGGGCCTTGTCGGCGGCATCTTCAGCCGCGTCGCGCGCCGCTACGATCTCATGAACGATCTGATGAGCGGGGGCCTGCACCGGCTCTGGAAGGACACGCTGGTCGACGCGCTACGCCCGCGCGGCGAGATGGCGATCGTCGACGTGGCGGGCGGCACCGGCGACGTCGCGCTCCGCATCCATCGCCGCGCGCCTGAGGCGCGCATCGTCGTCTCCGACATCAATCCGGAGATGGTGTCGGTCGGGCGCGACCGTGCGATGAATCGCGGGATCGCGCGCGGGATCGAGTGGGTCGCCGCCGATGCCGAGGCGCTGCCTTTTCCCGACCATGCGGCCGACGCCGTCACGATCGCATTCGGCCTGCGCAACGTGACGCGGCGCGAGCGCGCGCTGGCCGAGATGCGGCGCATCCTCCGGCCCGGCGGGCGCTTCCTCTGCATGGAGTTCAGCCGCGTGGCGGTGCCGCTGGTGGGCCGGCTCTACGACCGCTATTCCTTAGACGTGGTGCCGTGGATCGGCGAGCTCGTAACGCGCGACCGCGACGCCTATCGCTATCTCGTCGAGAGCATCCGCCGCTTCCCAGGGCAGGAAGAAGTGGCCCGGCTCATGCGCGCCGCCGGCTTCGACCGCGTGACCTGGCGCAACCTCACGGGCGGCATCGTCGCCATCCACTCGGCTTGGCGGATATGATCCGCTTGGACCGCTGGAACGCCGTCTATGCCGAAGTGGAGCGCGAGCTCAAGGCCCGCCTCCCGGACCTGATGAAGGGCGCAAACCATCGCTGGGGGGCGTTGCGTTGGCCGGCCGACGCGATCCCGCCCGCCGGCGTGCGCCCCGAGACCGTGGCCTACATCTCCGAGGACAGCGGCGAGATCCGCCACATGTTCGTGGTGATGACCGGCCGCACCATCGGCCCGAGCCGCATCGGCGCCGCCTATCCGTTCGTACCGCACGGAACCGCTTACGACGTCGAGATTACGGCGCTGCATCCGCGCGAGATCGGCATCGAAGGCGAGGTGACCGCGCGCTACGCCGGCCGGGAATTCCGCTTCTTCGAGCCGCTGTGGGGCGTCAAGCGCGCCCACTACAAGCCAGGCACGGTGCAGCGCATCCGCTTCGCCGCGTTCGGCCATTCGTTGGCGTCGATGAACGGCGGCCCGGCGAATCCGGCCGAGCCGGCCCCCGCGGGAGAGCGCGACCTGTCGCCCGGAAACCGGGGCGCGCCGCCGATCGAAGCGCCGAGCGCGCTCGTTATGATCGGGCCCGGCCCAAGCAGCCGCTATGGGATGCACGCGCCGATCCTGGAATGGCGCGGCTTCTGGACCGGCGAGCGGCTCTACTACGCGCTGAAGCTCCGATTGCTCGAAGGCGAGGGGCGCGGCTTCGCCGTGGACCTCTACGCCGGGCGCCACTGCTTTCCGGGCAGTTTCAACCCGGCGGCGGGGAACGCGGTGGCCGGCGTGATGTGGCTGCATGGGACGCTCGCGGACTGAGCTTCCTGGCATGTACCGCTCGCTCCGCAACGTCTGGCGCCTCATCCGCATCGCGCGCACGCTCGCCCGCCACGACGCCCTGTTCCCGATCGAGCGCGCCGGCGTAGCGCCGTTCCTCGTCCGCGTCGCCCGGACGCTGTGGAGGCGCGACTTGCCGGGCCGGCCCGGCCAGCGGCTCGCCGCGGCGCTCGAGTCGCTCGGCCCGAGCTTCATCAAGCTCGGCCAGATGCTCTCGACGCGGCCCGACATCATGGGCGAGGAAGTGGCGAACGACCTGGCCGGATTGCGCGATAACCTGCCGCCGTTCGAGAGCGCTATCGCGCGGGCCACGATCGAGCACGAGCTGGGCGGCCCGCTCGACAGGTTCTTCCTGCGCTTCGACGACAAGCCCGTGGCGGCCGCTTCGATCGCGCAGGTGCATTTCGCCGCCACCGCCGACGGCTATGAAGTGGCGGTGAAGGTGTTGCGCCCCCGCATCGAAGAAGCCTTCGCGCGCGATGTGGAGCTTTTCTACTGGTGCGCGAAGATGCTCGAGCGGCTGCTGCCGGAGTTCCGGCGCTTGAAGCCCTACGAGGTCGTGCGCACTTTCGAGGAGACGGTCGAGATTGAGATGGATCTGCGCATGGAGGCGGCGGCCGCGGTCGAGCTCGGCGAGAATTTCGCGGGCGATCCCGGCTTCCGCGTGCCGCGCATCGATTGGGAGCGGACGGCACGGCGCGTGCTGACGCTCGAGCGCATCCGCGGCATCAACATCGACCGGCGCGAGGAGCTGATCGCCGCCGGCCACGACCCCGACGCGATCCTCGCCAACGCCGCCGCCGTGTTCTTCAACCAGGTCTTCCGCGACGGCTTCTTCCACGCCGACCAGCACCCGGGCAACTGCTTCATCGAGCCCGACGGCCGCATCTGCGCGCTGGATTTCGGCATCATGGGCCGGCTCGACCGCGACCACCGCTACTACCTCGCCGACATGCTGATTGGGTTTCTCCGCCGCGACTACGAGAGCGTGGCCGAGGTGCATTTTCGCGCCGGCTTCGTGCCTGCGCACAAATCGAGGCCGGCGTTCACGCAAGCCCTTCGCGCCATCGCCGAGCCGATCATGGACAAGCCGCTGCACGAGATCTCGGTGGCGCGCCTGCTCGGGCTCCTCTTCGAGGTGACCGAGACCTTCGAGATGGAAACGCAGCCGCAGCTCCTGCTGCTGCAGAAGACCATGCTGGTTACCGAGGGGGTGGGCCGCCGGCTCAATCCCAAAGTGAACATGTGGGCAATGGCGCGCCCGCTGATCGAAAGCTGGATGCGCGAGCATCGCGGGCCCGAGGCGCGCGTGCGCGAGGTGATCCGCCACGGCTTCGAGACGCTCGAGAAGCTGCCAAGCCTTGCCGGCCGCCTCGACGAGGCGATCGCCGCGCTCGGCCGCGCGCCCGAGAAGTCGCCCTCGCCGCGCCGCTATGCGCCGCCGCTCCGTCCGCCCGCGCCGCTTTGGCCGCTCTGGGCCTCGGTCGCCGTGCTGGGCGTGGCGGTGCTGCTGCTGGTGATATTTTGAAGGTGGTCAAAGCCATATTTGTTGCTACATTGTACCCATGGCCAACAACCCGCCCTTCCTTCCTCCACCCGCTGAGGCGCCCTATCGGCTTGCCGTGGCGACGCCGGCGGGCACGCTCACGCTCGAAGCCGGCGCGGACGCGCTGACCGGGCTTACCTGGCGTCGTCGACAGGCCGACCGGCCTTCGCGCCTGCTCGTGAATGCTGCGGCGCAGCTAACCTCCTATTTCGCCGGGACGCTCAAGGCGTTCGCGCTACCGTTGGCACCCCGAGGCTCGGCGCATGAGCTTACCGTCTGGGCCGAGCTCTGCCGCATACCCTATGGTGAGACCATCACCTACGGCGAACTCGCGCGGCGCGCCGGATCGGTGGCGCGGGCGGTGGGCGGCACCTGCGGTGCCAATCCGATCGCCATCGTCATCCCCTGCCACCGGGTGACGGCGGCGGGCGGACAGCTCGGCGGCTATTCGGGCGGCAATGGGCCGGATTCCAAACGCCGCCTTCTCGCCCACGAAGCAAAACACGCGGGGATATTCTCCCTCGCCCCGTGACACGCGCCGGGGCCGCGCTTATACATTTCGCCACACGCCAAACCATCGGAAGCGAGGCATTCGTGCCGCGCGCGACCGCGACGAACGTGGGGGGAACGAAATGCCTGACATCCTCATCCAAGGGCGCGACGGATTCTTCTCCGCCTACCGCGCGCCCGCGCGCTCCGGCAAAGGGCCGGGCATCGTGCTCATCCAAGAGATACACGGCGTCAACCGCGTGATGCGCGAGGCCGCGGACTGGCTCGCGGGCGAGAACTACACCGTGATCTGCCCGGATCTGTTCTGGCGCCAGGAGCCGGGCGTGCAGCTCAACGAATACACCCAGCCCGAGTGGGACAGAGCGTTTGCGCTCTACCAGGGCTTCGCCGAGGCGAAAGGCGTCGAGGACATCGACGCCACGATCAGGTTCCTGCGCCGCGATGCCGCCGCGACCGGCAAGGTGGGAACCCTTGGCTACTGCCTTGGCGGCAAGCTCGCCTATCTCAGCGCCACCCGCACCGACGCCGATTGCGCGGTCGGCTACTACGGCGTCGGCATCGAGAAAAGCCTCGGCGAAGCGGCCAACATCCGGCGGCCGCTGATGCTTCACATCGCCAAGCTCGACAAGTTTGTGCCGCCCGAGGCGCAAGCGCAGGTCCACGCCGCGCTCGACGGCAACGGCAAGGTGACGATCTACGACTACGAAAACTGCGACCACGCCTTCGCGCGCAAGGGCGGCGACCACTACAATGCCGAGGCGGCGAACCTCGCCAACGGTCGCACGCTCGCGTTCTTTAGGCGCCACTTGGCGGCGCCCGCGCCCGCCGTCGAGCGGCCGCCTGCGCCGCCGCGCCCGGCGCCCGCGCCGAGGCCTCCTGCGCCGGCACCGAAGCCGGCGGCGCCTGCACCCGCCGCGCCGAGGCCGCTTGCGCCCGCTCCCAGGCCCGCCGTGGCGGCCGCAAAGCCGGCGGCGCCCGCCGCAACGCCTGCCGCGAAACCTGCGGCCAAGAAGGCCAAGGCGAAGCGACCTGCCGCAAAGCGCGCCAAGGCGCCGCGGCGCGCGCCGAAGCGCAAGGCGGCGAAGAAGCCGAAGGCGAGGAAGCCCGCCAAGCGGGCGGCGAAGCGCAAGGCCTCGCGCAAGCGCGGCCGGCGCTAGCGCGTCGGAGCTGCCCCACCCTCCCCTCCCCCGCTGCGCAGGGGAGGGAGCGACGCGGCCCCGCCTCGTCTGATCTTTGTCCTCTGACATCTGTCGTCTGGATCCATGAAAGCGCACGCAATCCGATTTTCGCAAACCGGCGGCCCCGAGGTTCTCTCCTTCGACGAGGTAGAGGTGGGCGATCCCGCCGAGGGCCAGGTGCTGCTGCGCCAAGCCGCGATCGGCGTGAACTACATCGACACCTACCACCGCTCGGGCCTCTACCCGTTGCCGCTGCCCTCGGGCCTCGGCCAGGAAGGCTCGGGCGTAATCGAGAGGATCGGCAAGGGCGTCAAAGGCCTGAAAATCGGCGACCGCGTCGCCTATGCCTCGGCGCCGATCGGCTCCTATTCCACGTGGCGCCTGATGCCCGCGGCGCGCGTGGTCAAGGTACCGAAGGAGATCGACGACAAGACCGCCGCCAAAATGATGCTGCAGGGCATGACGGCCGAATATCTCCTCCATCGCACCTACAAGGTGAAGAAGGGCGACACGATCCTCGTGCATGCGGCCGCGGGCGGCATGGGCCTCATTCTCGGACAGTGGGCGAAGGCGCTCGGCGCCACCGTCATCGGCACCGCCAGCAGCGACGCGAAAGCCGAGCTCGCGAAGAAGCACGGCTACAAGCACGTGATCGTCTATTCGCGCGAGGATTTCGTGGCGCGCGTTAAGGAGATCACGAAAGGCAAAGGCGTCCCGGTAGTCTACGACGGCGTCGGCAAGGACATCTGGCCGAAATCGCTCGATTGCCTGCAACAGCGCGGGCTCATGATCAGCTTCGGCAACGCCTCGGGGCCGCTGCCGCCGATCAACTCGGGCGATCTCAATTCGCGCGGCTCGCTGTTCTTCACGCGCCCGACCATGGGCCATTACACGGCGACGCGGCCCGATCTCGAGCTTTCCTCGGGGCGCGTGATCTCTGCGATCAAGAGCGGCAAGCTCAAGATCCGGGTCAACCAGACATATCCGCTCAAGGAGGCCGCCCAGGCCCACCGCGACCTCCAGGAGCGGAAGACGACGGGCTCGATCCTGCTGCTGCCGTAGTGGCGGCTGCGCCCCGTCTCTCCCTGCGCGCGCGCCTTTCATGGTGCGCGCATCTCTTTAAGGCGGCGACGCAGCAGCATCATCGCGCCTATGCGCCGCTGTTCCAGCGGTTCGTATCCGAGGATGCGGTCGTTTGCGATGTCGGCGCGCATGCGGGACAGTTCACGAAGCTTTTCGCTGGGATCGCGCGCGACGGAAAGGTCTATTCCTTCGAGCCGGGTGGCTACGCGCTTTCGATCCTCAGGCGCGTGGCGGCGCTGCATCGCCTGCGCAATGTCGAAATCTGCCCTCTCGGCCTGAGCGACCGCGCGCGAACGGAGACGCTGCGCGTGCCGGTCAAGCGCTCGGGCAGCATGGGCTTCGGCCTCTCCCACCTCGGCGCCGAGACGCGCGCGAGCGTGGCCGAGACCATCGCGCTCACGACGCTCGACGCTTTCGCCGCGGAACGGAAGCTCGCGCGGCTCGATTTCATCAAGGCCGACATCGAGGGCTGGGAGATGCGGATGCTGGCGGGCGGCGCCGCTTCCATCGCGCGCTTCCGGCCCGCGCTTTTGCTCGAGGTCGTGACCGCGCATCTCGCCCGCGCCGGCGATAGCCCCGCAGCGGTGTGGAAGTTCTTCGCGGCGCTCGACTATCGAGCCGAGCGCGTGCTTCCCGAAGGGAGCGCCCTTCGCCTCGCGCCGGCGCCGGACGCCTGCGATGGCGATATCCTGTGGACGCCGCGCGAACGAGCATCGGGGCCCTGACCTGCCTTGGGCAGCGGGGCGCCGCGGGGCCGTTCGTCCGGGGACTGAAATTTTCTCGATTGACCCGGTCCGAAACTGGCTGCACTAGCCGCGCAGCGTCATGTCAATGGGGTCGGAATGTCCAAGCCATTGCCGAAATCCGCCGTGCTCGATCCGAAGTCGGTCGAGGCGCGGCGCGGCACGCTCTATCCCGACAAATTCAAGCCGCGCGTGGCGGGGCGCGAGAAGCGCGCGCTCGGCAACGCGCTGGGCCTCACGAACTTCGGCGTGAACCTCGTGCGGCTCGAGCCGGGCGCGCAATCGGCGCTGCGCCATTGGCACAGCCAGCAGGACGAGTTCGTTTGGATGCTTGAAGGCGAGCTCGCGCTCGTGACCGATGCGGGCGCCGAGATCCTCAGGCCCGGCATGTGCGCGGGCTTCCCCAAAAGCAAGGCGGACGGCCACCACCTCGTCAACAGGTCCGGCAAGGACGCCTGGTACCTCGAGGTCGGCTGCCGCAGCGCCGGCGACGCCGTCACCTATCCCGACGATGCGATGGGCGCGGTGTCGATTTCGTCGTACAAGTTCGTGAAGGGGGACGGATCACCCTATTGAGCGCGTCGCGAGGCCGCATGCTTGACGATGCAGCGCGGGGTCACGCCGTTTTGAGCGATCGTGTTGCGCGGCGGCGGGTGGGCTCGCCTATAAGCGCGGCGGGGGCGCCGCACCGGAGGATTGCATGGCGGACACCATCGCGTCCGGCCCCGCGCGAGCGGTAGGTCTGCGCCGGCTCCAAGCCGCGCTCGCGCGCCGGCGCGCGATGCCGGACCTGGGGCCGCGGATCGCGCGCGCCATCGCGACCCAGCAGGACGCCAGCGAGCGCCTGATCGGCTGGTTCCAGCTCGCCATCGTAGGCACCTTCGCCGCGCTGTTCGCGATCGCGCCCAAGCAGCTTCCGATCCCGATCTGGGAGCGCATCGCCGCCTGGGTCATCGCGCTCTACCTCGCGTTCACGCTGGTGCGGCTCTTCCTTTCGTATCGCCTCCGCCTACCCGGCTGGCTGCTCGCCCTTTCGGTCGTGGCGGACATGGCGCTGCTGATCCTTCTCATCTGGAGTTTTCACGTCGAATACGGCCAGCCGCCGTCGTTCTCGCTGAAGGCGCCGACGCTGCTGTACGTCTTCATTTTCATCGGATTGCGGGCGCTGCGCTTCGATGCGCGCTACGTGCTGCTGGCCGGCGCCACCGCCGCGCTCGGCTGGCTCGCGATGATCGCCTACGTGCTCAGCTATGAGATGAGCGGCACGGGGCAGGCCGCGATCACGCGCAACTACGTGACCTACCTCACCTCCAACTCGATCCTGATCGGCGCCGAGTTCGACAAGATCATCTCGATCCTGATCGTGACGGTGGTGCTGGCCGCCGCGATCGTGCGCGCACGCGCGCTCCTCGTGAAAAGCGTCGCCGAGCAGGCGGCGGCGAGCGCGCTCTCGCGCTTCTTCGCGCCCGAGATCGCCGAGCGCATCCGCGGCGCGCAACGCGAGATCCGCGCCGGGCAGGGCCAGGCGCGCGAAGCGGCGATTCTCACCACGGATCTCCGCGGCTTCACCAAGCTTTCGATGAACCTCGCGCCCGACGAGGTGATCGCGATCCTGATCGAATACCAGAAGCGGCTGGTGCCGATCATCCAGCGCCACGGCGGCGCCGTCGACAAGTTTCTGGGCGACGGCATCCTCGCGACGTTCGGGTGCGCGGCGCCGAGCGAAACTTATGCCGCCGACGCGCTGCGCGCCGCGCTCGAGATCCAGGCGGCCGCGGACATCTGGGCCGACGCGCGCGCTGCGTCCGGCGTGCCGCCGATCGCGGTCGGCGTGGCGGTCACGACCGGGCGCGTGATCTTCGGCGCCGTCGGCGACGCGAGCCGGCTCGAGTTCACCGTGATCGGCGACGCCGTTAACCTCGCCGCGAAGCTCGACAAGCACGCGAAGGCGGAAGGCGTGCGCGCGCTGACGACGGCGGCGACGCATGACCTGGCGCTCGCGCAAGGCCTCGCCACGGCCCGCCCGCTCGAACGCCGCCCGGCCCGCAAGGTGGATGGCGTGGCGGGAACGGTGGATCTGGCGGTGATTGCGTAGAAAGGGCGAAGGGGGTTCTACCGTTCCAGCTTCACCGTGCGGCGGCGGTATTTCACGTCGTCGTCTTTCTCGCAATCGGCGTTGCGGCCGCGGCCCTTGGGCACGGGGCAGAGCTTGACCTCGACCGAGAACGCCTCCTCGTCGCGCCAGCGCACGGAACCCGCCCGCACGAGCGCGTAGCGGTTCTTGGCGGTGCGTATGGCCGAAGGGCGGACAACCTTGCCCTCGGCGGTCGCGATCGCGGCAATGGTCTCGGAGATGCCGTCGCGATAGCCCAAGAGACCCACCTGTTCCTTGGGTGACCAGGCAACCCAACTGAAGCCGTCCGCGCCGCCTTTCACCTCGAAGATCTTGCGTTGCTTGGTGTCGACGAGGCGCTGAACCTCGCAGCGGCCGCCGCTCGCGGTCTCGCAGGCGCGCAGGAACACGAAGCGACCCGAGGGCGAGAACGGGTAGAGCACGAGGCGCTGCGCGGGTCCGCCGCCGGCTGCGATGCGCTCGGCGATGCGCTGGCCCTGGAAGCTCAACGCGCCGGCGGGATCGAGCGCGAAGCCGCAGATGCTGCCGCCGGGCTTCACCTCGCTCGTGCCGCTGAAGCAGCTCTTCGGGATTTCGCCGGCCGGCGGGGCCGTGGGCGCTGCCGGATCGGGGGGCTTGGTCTCGGGCTGCGTGCTCGGCTTGTCCGAAGCCGGCTTGTCCGGAGCCGGCTTGTCGGCGGACGGCCTGTCGGCGGAGGGCGTGCCGGGCTCGGAGGGCGTGCCGCCGAGGAAGCCGGGGCGCCAGCCCGAGAACCACGCCGCGGCGGCTCCGCCGGCAAGGCCGAGCACGACGACGCCCATCAGGACGACGCCCAGGCGGAGCGCGCCCCCGCCACGCACCGCGCGCATCCCGGCCGAAGACGCCACATTGGGTCGCGGGGCTGCCGGCTCAGGGGGCGGCTCCGCGGTTTCCGCGGTGGTGAGCGTATCGGGCTCGCGGCTTTGCTGGCGCAGGCGGTCGACGATGCTGCGGCGGCCTGAATAGCGTTGCGTGCGGTTGGGATCGGCCCACGCCTGCGGTGCCGCCGGCCCCTGCGGGTCGCCGCTTCGCCGCTCGCGCTCGGGATCGTGGGTCGGGCCGTCCAAACCGCCCGGTGGCCGCTGGTTGCTCATCGCCGACCGCTCCTCGCGCGGAACATTAGAGCGGTTTCTGTTCCGAGGGAACCAAGCGCATGGTGACGGAGAGCACAGTTCCTGAGGGTTCCCGACCCGCGCTCGGGCGGCGGCATAGCGTTAACATGCCTCGTACCGGCATGGGGCGCCGTCGGGCGGATCGCGGCCCGCTCCTACGAGATCGCATCGCCTACTTGTACGGATCCGCCGCGTCGCGCAGGCCGTCGCCCAGGAAGTTGAAGGCCAGGACCGTGATGATGACGGGCAGGACCGGCAGCAGCAGCCAGGGATAGAGTGCCACCACGTTGATGTTCTGCGCTTCGGAGAGCAGCACGCCCCAGCTCGTCACTGGGGGCCTCAAGCCGAGGCCCAGGAACGACAGCGCCGTTTCGCCGAGGATCATGTTGGGGATCGCGAGCGTGGCCGAGGCAATCAGGTGGCTCGCGAAGCTCGGCAGCAGGTGGCGCCCGATGATGCGCGGCGGCGAGGCCCCCATGAGCTGGGCCGCCGTCGCGAAATCTTCCTCGCGCAGCGAGAGCAGCTTCGAGCGCACCGAGCGCGCGAGGCCCGTCCACTCGATCATGCCGAGGATGAGCGTGATGCCGAAATAGATGAGCAGCGGGCTCCAGGTGACCGGCAGCGCCGCGGCGAGCGCCATCCACAGCGGCAAATGCGGGATCGAGCGGATGACCTCGGTCGTCCGCTGGACGGACCAATCGACCCAGCCGCCGTAGTAGCCGGCGAGGCCGCCGATCACGATGCCGAGCAGGAAGCTGATCGCGACGCCGACGAAGCCGATGGTGAGCGAGATGCGCGAGCCGGCGAGGAGCCGCGAGAACATGTCGCGCCCCATGCGGTCGGTGCCGAACAGGAACAGCGTGCCGTCATGCGCCGGGCAGATGAGATGGACGTCGGCGGTGAACAGGCCCCAGAAGCTGTAGTCCTCGCCGGTGCAGAAGAAGCGGATGCGGTGAACGCGCGCGGTATCGGAAACGTAGTCGCGCTTCAGCGTGTCCTTGTTGAGCTCGTATTTGAGCCCGTAGACGAAGGGCCCGACGAACGAGCCCTCGTGAAAAAAACGCACCTGCTGGGGCGGTGCGTAGATGTAGTCGGCGTGGCGCGAATTGGGATTGTAGGGCGAGATCGGCTCGGCCAGGAATGCCATCACATAGAGCACGGCGAGCACGATGCCGGAAATGACCGCGATGCGGTGGCGCTTCAGCTTCCACCACATCAGCTTCCACTGGCCGGCGAGGTAGTAGCGCTCCTGCTCGGGCGACAGCGCCTCGACCGAGTAGGGATCGAAGGGCGCGCTCGAGACGAAATGCTGCGGCGCCCGCCCCTCGCCGTTGGCGCCGGCCGGGATCGCCGCCGGTTTGTCGTCGGGCGCCGTCACTTCGTCGCCTTTCCTTCGAGCCGGATGCGCGGATCAAGCCAGGCCAGCGCCAGGTCGGAGACCAGCATGCCGAGCACGGTCAGCACCGAGAGGCCCATCAGGAACGAGCCGGCAAGATTCATGTCGAGCGAGAGCAGTGCCTCGTAGAGCATCTTGCCCGTCGTCGGCAGATTGAGCACCACCGAAACGATGACGGCGCCCGAGATGATGTGCGGCAAGAGCTCGCCGATGTCGGAGATGAACGGATTGAGCGACATCCGGAGCGGATACTTCATCAGCAGGCGGAACGGCGGCAGGCCCTTGGCGCGTCCGGTGACGACGTATTGCTTTTGCAGCTCGTCGAGGAGATTGGCGCGCAGGCGCCGGATCATGCCGGCGGTGCCCGACGTGCCGATCACGATCACGGGAATCCACAAGTGCTCGAGGATCGAGACGAACTTCCCCCAGCTCCACGGCTTGCCGATGTATTGCTCGTCCATCAGCCCGCCGATCTCGGTGCCGAACCAGACATTGGCGAAATAGACCAGCACCAGCGCGAGCAGGAAATTGGGCGTGGCAAGGCCCAAGAAGCCCAGGAAGGTCAGCCCATGATCGCCCCAGCTGTATTGGTTGGTGGCGGAATAGACTCCGATCGGGAACGCCACGAGATAGGTGAAGATTACAGTGGCGAACGAGACGATCACCGAGAGCCAGAGTCGGTCGCCGATGATCTCGCTCACCGGCCGGTCGTACTCCATCGAGCGGATCTCGTCGCGCACGAGATCGATGACGAACCAGAAATACTGCTCGAAGAACGGCAGATCGAGGCGGAACTCCTTGCGCAGGCGCTCGACCTCGGCGAGATCCGGCGCCTCGCCGGCGGCGCGCAGCTCTTCGATGCGGGTCGAGAGAAAATCTCCGGGCGGAAGCTTGACGACGACGAAGATGACGAAACTGATCGCCAACAGCGTCGGAATCATCCCCAGGATGCGATGCGCGATGTAGCGGAACATTTTTGCTTCAGCCGTGCTTGCGCTGCACGGGTGCTGCCCGGTCGAACCAGAACGTGTCGGGCTTGTAAATCCCGAAATAGGCGCCGGGATCGTAGGCGTAGACGCCTTCCTTGGGAACGTTCCTCAACTGCTTGTCGACGACCACGGGCTGCAGCACGCCCCCTACCACGCCGATGGTGAACACCTGGTCGGCCCAGATCGCGAGCATCTTGGTCCAGATCTCGCGCCGCGCCTCGCGCGAATCGGCCTTGGCCCAGGCTTCGTAGAGCCTCAGGAGCTCCGCCGCGGCGGGGTCGGCCGGTTTCTCGCCCTGCTTGCCGCGCGACTGGTAGTGCTGGCCCCAGCGCGGCCACTGCGCCTGGACCTCGTCGGTGGGCGCGAATTCGTGCGGCGAAAGGCCGGGGCGCACCAGCGCGTAGTCGATGCCGCCCCAGACCGACATCATCGTTTGCCCGGAAACGACGCGCCGGCGCAGCACCACGCGCTGGAACGCCTTCGAGAACATCTTCAAGCCGGCCTTGGCCCAGTTATCGCCGACGAGGCGCATGAGATCGACGTATTCCGTGCCCTCGGCCGGATATTCGACGATGAGCTCGAGCTCGCGGCCGTCGGGCAGCAGGCGCTGGCCGTCGCCGCCGCGCCGGGCCAGGCCCACTTGGTCGAGCAGGCGGTTGGCCAGCACGAGATCGAACGCGGCATGAGCCTGCCGCAGCTCGGGGTTGTAGAGCGGGCTTGCCGAGAGAACGGTGTTCTGCCCGGGCTCCGCCAGGCCGACGTACATGATCTTGTTGATTTCATCGCGGTTGATCCCGAGCGAGAGCGCGCGGCGGAAGCGGACGTCGCGCAGCAGCTTCTGCCAGACCGGATCCTCGCAGTTGAGGTTCGGATAGAGCGCCAGCTGCGCGCCGTTCGCGGTCTTCCAGAGGCGCACGCTGAAGCCGCGCTCGTCGGCCGCGCGGCGCAGGAACGGAAAATCGTCGAAGCGGATGCTGCGCGCCTGGAGATCGACCTCGCCGGCGCCGGTCTTGACCGGGATGATCTTGCTCTCGGCCAGCACCATGACGACGCGGTCGGCGTAGGGAAGCTGGCGTCCGTTCGCGTCGATGCGGTGGTAATAGGGATTGCGGATGAACTCGTAGCGCTCGGCGACACCCTCGGTCCGGGGGACCCAGGGATCGAGCGTCGGCAGATTGGGGTTGAGGTTGTTGCGCCCTTCGCGATCTTCCCTCGCGATCTTGCGCGCCCAGCCGTCCTTCTGCTTCTCGTTGAGCTTCGCGAGACGCTCTTTGTCCGCGTGTTTCTCGTGGAATTTCTTATAGTAGTGCGCGGGCCGGAAAATCGTGAGGTTGGCCGGGCTCGCGAGCCAAGTGAGGAAATTGGGATTGGGCTTCGACCAGATGTAGCGCACGGTCTCGGCGTCGGGGAACTCGACCTTGGGCTTCTCGCCGTCGGCGAGCAGGTTGGTGGAGCCGAAGAAGCGCGCCAGCGTCTTGTCGTTGGCCATGTCCTCCCAGAAGAAGCGGAAATCCTCGGAGGTGAACGGCTTGCCGTCGCTCCAGCGATGGCCTTTGCGCAAGCGGAACGTGAAGGTCTTGTCGGCCTCGTCGACCTCGACCGCCTCGGCGATCTCGGGAACGAGCTGCCCCTCGGGCGTCCAGCACACGAGCCGCGCGTAGCCGTAGGCGCCGACGAATCGCGCGTCGCGGTCCTTGCTCATGAGCAGACGCAGATCGCCGCCATGCGTGCCCGGCGTCTTTTCGCCCTCGAGCTTCACCACCAGCGGGGCCGCCGGCACGCGCCGGGCGACCGGGGGCAGCTTGCCCTCCTTGACCAACGGCTCGAACATCGGCGTTTCGACGAGCTTCGGCGCCGGCCGCGGCTCGCCCGTGGTTTGCGCAAGCACGCGCGCGGGGCCTGAGGCGGCGGCCAGCGCCGCCAGGGAAACGAGGGTTTCGCGCCGCGTGATCATGCCGCAACCGCTCCCAGCGCGGCGCTCCTGCGCGCACGCACGTAGTGGCCCCCGCCCAGATCATGCAACGTATCGTCGCCCGAATCATCCACCGTGAAAGGCTCGGGCCAGGCGGCTGGGATCGAGGCCTTGCCCTCCATCAGCGCGGAAAGATCGAGGCGGGCGCCCGGATCGGGTTCGGGCACCGCGGCGAGCAGTGCCTTGGTGTAGGGGTGGCGCGGGTCTCTAAAGAGAAGGGCGCTGGGCGACACCTCCACCAGGCGCCCCGCGCACATCACCGCGATGCGATCCGCCATGTAGTCGACGACCGCGAGATTGTGGGAGATGAAAAGATAGGTCAGGCCGAGCTTCGACTGCAGGTCCTTCAAGAGGTTGAGCACCTGCGCCTGCACCGAGACGTCGAGCGCCGAGACGGGCTCGTCGCAGATGAGGAGATCGGGCTTCAAGGCGAGCGCCCGCGCGATGCCGATGCGCTGGCGCTGTCCGCCCGAGAAGGAATGCGGATAGCGGTTCAGGAAGCGCGGATCGAGGCCGACGAGGCGCAACAGCTCCTGCACCATCTCGGCGCGGTGCTTCTCGTCGCCGATGTTGTGGATGCGCAGGGGCTCGCTGATGATATCGAACACGGTCATCCGCGGATTGAGCGAGCCAAACGGGTCCTGGAAGATGAACTGCATGCGCCGGCGGAAGGCCACGAGATCGCCGCCGCGCAGCGACAACACGTCGACCGCCTCGCCGCGGTCGTTGAACGCGATCTTGCCCCGATCGGGCGAGAGGGCGCGCATCAGGATCTTGGAGAGCGTGGTCTTGCCGCAGCCCGACTCGCCGACGAGGCCGACGCACTCGCCGCGCTTGATATCGAAACTTACGTCGGCGACCGCCTTGATCTGCGCGTCGACGCCGCCGAACCAACCCGACTTTTTGATGCGAAAGGTCTTGGAGACGTTCGCGACGTTGAGCAGCGGCCCGTTCGCGTCGGCGCTCGCCGGCCAGGGCTCCTTGGCGGCGAGGAGGTGGCCGGTCTCGGCCTTGATCTCGCGCAACGGGACGAGCCGCTCGCCCGGCTTCATGTCGAAGCGCGGAACCGCACGCATCAGCGCCTTCAAATACGGATGCTCGGGGCGCTTGTAGATCTCGGCGGCCGCGCCGCCCTCCATCACCTCGCCGTGGTACATGACCACGACCTCATCGGCCATGTTGGCGACGACGCCGAGATCGTGCGTGATGAGCAGCAGGGCCATGCCGAGCTCCTGCTGCAGATCTTTGATCAGCTTCAGGATCTGGGCCTGGATCGTGACGTCGAGCGCGGTTGTCGGCTCGTCGGCGATCAGGAGGGCGGGGTTGCAGACGAGCGCCATCGCGATCATCGCGCGCTGGCGCAAGCCGCCGGACAGCTCGAACGGATAGGTGTTGAGGCCGCGCTTGGGATCGGGGAAGCCCACGAGCCGCAGCATCTCCTCGACCAACGCCTCGGCCTCCCTCTGCGGCACGTCGCGATGCAGGCGCAGCGCCTCCACGATCTGATTGCCGATCGTGTGCAGCGGCGAGAGCGAGGTCATCGGTTCCTGGAAGATGATCGAGATGCGGCCGCCGCGGATGGCGCGCATCGCACGGCTGTCGCGCCCCAGCTTGGCGATGTCGGTGACGGCTCCGTTCTTCAACGGATCGGAGAACAGGATCTCGCCCTCGATCTCGGCGATGTCGGGCAAGATGCCCATGATCGCCTGCGAGACGACGGTCTTGCCCGAGCCGGATTCGCCGACCAGGGCCACAGAGCCGCCCTTGGGGACGCCGAACGAAATCCCCCTCACCGCCCGCACGAAGCCGCCATGCACGCGGAAATCGACGCGCAGGTCGCGAATGGTCAGCAAATCCGTCATACCCGCAGTCGCAACCTTTGCATCGCCGCGCCAGCTTTACGCCGGCGAGCCCCCGTCCGTGCCAATTCCGCCATCCACCTTTGCGACGGCGATGCCGAGCGCGGCAAGGTTGCTCAGTGTCGACTCGCTCAAGGCGAGCCGCCTGCGCGCCGCGGCCCCCACCGCAGCCCGCACGATCGCGTCGAAGTCCCCGAGCGTCGAGTCGAGCCGCATCCGCGCCCCCTCGCCCGCCAGCGTCATTTCCATCCAGCCATGTGACCGGTCGCGCTTGGCGGGAAAGAAGCGCAGCCTAAGCTGTTCAAGCCCGTGCCACGCCAGGGCGCGTTCGGTTCGCCCGAACCCGGTAACATAGAACCGCGTCAAACCGGTGTCGGTCAATTCATAATTGGTCACGGCGCGTAACAGAGTCCTGAATCCGAAGAGCAGGAAGATCGCGGCACAAACGCCGAACAACCACGCCGTGAACCCGTTTAAGCCGGCCACGGCGAGCGCGCCCAGGGAAATGGCAAGGCCGACGCCGGCGCGTGCAAAATCGCCGTAAAGCGCGCGGGGCTGATAGCGATGGAGGCTCATGATGCGGCACCGTCGGAGAAGACCGCAGGCGCTGCCAGCCAGCGCACCGCCGCATGCCGCGCAAGCCGCTGGAACAGCTCTTCCAGGAAGCTCCAGCAGGCCTCGTCGTGTACGGCGTGGTGGGTCAGAAGGCCCGTCGGCTCCTCCGGATCGGCTGCGCCCGTCCGCCGCGCGCGCAGATGGCCTGCAACCTCGTCGGTGAGCTTTGCCGCACCTGCGAAGCGCGGCGTCGCGCCTTTCCAATGGACGATGTCGACATGGGTATTGACCTGGAGAAGGCCGCGCACCGGGTGGCGCCGCGTGCGCGGGCCGAATTGCGAGAGGCCGCGGTAGCGCAATTCGGCCAGGAACGGCGCGAGATAGGGCGCCATGCGGTTCCACGGCGGCACCATCGCGGGCCAGAACCGCGCGCCGAACCGCGCCTCCAGCAGCTGCCAGCCCTCGGCGATCTCGGCGACCACAATCGGCGCGGGCCGCTCGGGGCCGAGCTCGAACTTCTTCTGGCCGGCGGGCGCATAGTTCTCGTGCGCGTAGCCGTGCTGGAGCACGGAGACACGATCGCCGGCCGCCGCAATGGCGGCGCCCAGCGCTCGCGTGGCCCAGGCCGGAACCGTGGCGAGGGCGAGCGGTGCGCCGTGCCGCCCGGCGAGCCCGAGCAGGCGAAGCAGCGCCGGCGTGGCTTCGCCGACATCGTCATCGCGCCACCACAACGTAGCGGCCCGGCCCGTCGCGTTCCAGGCGGCGAGCTCGGCATCGAGGCGCGCCCAGGCTTCGGCTTCGCTCATGAACGCGCTTTTTCGCTGCGCTTCTCCAGCAGCTTGACCAGCGCCCGCTCCGTGGCGAGCTCGCCGTCGATCTTCACCCGGCGGATCGATGGCGGCGCCTCCAATGCCTCGGTCGCGACTTGGACGAGCTGCCCCGGCGCGAGCTCCTCCTCCGCGATGACGCGCGCGAGACCGCGCCGATCGAAAAGTCCGGCACGTACCGCTTGCTCCGTGGCGCCCTCACGGCCGAACGGCACCAGCACTGCCCGAGCTCCAGCGGCCAGCACATCGACCACCGTGTTGTACCCGGCCTGAGAGATCGAGAGTGCGCAGCGCGAAAGCAGAGTGCGAAAATCGGGCCGCGCCGCCTCGATATCGACCCATTCGGGCGCGCGGGCACGCAGCTTGCGGAACGTGCGCGGGCCGGCATCGGAGTCGATCAGAATCCGCCAACGGCGGAGGTACTGCATCAACCGGGCGGCATCAATGGCGACGCTGGCGAGCTTGATCCCGAAGGACCCGCCGCCCGCCGAGACGATGATTTCGTTCGAGCCGGCGCCCGGCTTGGCCTTGGGCATCGGCGCCACGCCGCCGACATAACCGGTATAGACGAGCTTGCCCGCGATGTCCGGGGTCAAGCCGAAGCTCTCTTCGAGTCCGATCAGGCGCGGATCGCCATGCACCAGCACGGCATCGAACGCGTGGCCGATGGCATCGACGGAATCCGCTTCTCGTTCGGGCGATCGCGCGGGCAGGATATCGCGAACCGAGGCGACGATGGCCGGGCGCGACGAGCTCTTGAGGGCGGCGGCCAGCAGCGGTTCGAGTTCGAAGCCGAACTCGCCATGGCCGAACGGGAAGGTCTCGAGGAGGAGAATATCCGGATCGGCGCCCGCGAAAAGCCGCAACAGGAGGTCGCGGCGGACGGACTTGATCGAGCCATCCACCGGCTTGCCGTCGATGTACACGATGCGCGACGAGGCGCCGCCAGCCGCGCGCACCGGGGGCAATTGATGAAGCCGAGCGCCGCCGAGCTCGAGGCCCCGCGCCGGCGCACCGCCGCTTACGAGATCGACCGCCCACCCCTGCGCGGCCAGATGGCGCGCGATATGGGCCACGCCCCGCAGATGCCCGGTGCCGAGCAGATGCTGTACCCATACGAAAACGCGGCCGCTCTTGGCCATTGTCACGTTCGCTCGGCTCGGGGAAGCCGCGGGGAAGCGGCGCGGAAAACGGCTCTCTCCGCAATCTTGTTCACGCGGGCGTAAACATGCGGCAAAGTCGGCAATCGCGGAAGCCACTCGTTGCGGCCGCGCCTCCTCTCATACCGGAACTCCGCGCCGCCGGGCGAGCGCGCGCGCGAGAATGCGCTTGGTTTCGGCCTCCCCGTCGATCCTCACCCTGCCCAGCGGGCATGGCGCCGCGACCGCCTCGGCGACGGCGGCCGCGAGGCGATCCGGCGTCAGCGCCGATTCCGGGAGAACGTGCGCCAGGCCGCGCTGGGCGAGCCGCTCGGCGCGCAGCGTCTGCTCGGTCTCGCGCCCGGCCGCGAACGGCACCAGCACGGGGCGCGCGCCGGACGCGAGCAGGTCGACGACCGTGTTGTAGCCGGCCTGAGAGACCGAGGCCGCGCAGCGGCCGAGGAGGCTGCGGAAATCGCGCCGCGCCGGCTCGACGATGACCCAGTCCGGCGCGCGCTCGCGGAGCTTGTGCAGCAGGCACGGCCCGGCGTTGGCGCCCACCAGGATGCGCCAGCGTCGGACCTCCGGCACCGACGCGGCCGCCAGCGCCGCGTCTGCGATCTTGGCGCCGACCGCGCCGCCGCCCGCCGAGACGAGAATTTCGCCGTCACCTTCGCCGAGCGGCGGCGGCGGCGCGAGCGCGCCGCCGCCGACATAGCCAGTGTAGACGAGCTTGCCCTCGATCCGCGCGGCTGCGCCGAAACTGGCCTCGAGCGGGACGAGCGAAGGATCGCCGTGCACCAGCACCGCATCGAAGCGCGCGAGCGCGGACACGGTTTCCGCTTCGCGCTCGGGCCCCCTCTCCACCAGGATGTCGCGCACGGAGGAAAACACGATCGGGCGCCGGGGCCATTGCGATGCCGTCGCCAGCAACGTGTCGAGCTCGAAGCGCAATTGGCGGCGGCCGAACGGATAGTGTTCGAGGATTAGGATTTCGGGATCGGCCGCGGCGAAGAGATCGAGCAACAGATCGCGCCGCGCGCGCTTGAACGCGTCGCTTGGCGGATTGCCCTCGAGGTCGGCGAGGCCGGAAAACGCCGTGTCGGCGGATTTGAGCGGCGGCAATTGATGGAAGCGCGCGCGCCCGACGTCGAGATCGGCCAGGGCCGTGCCGCCGCTCGCGATCTCGACCTGCCAGCCCTCGGCCGCGAGGTGGCGCGCGAGATGCGCGGCGCGCATCAGATGGCCGATGCCGAGCAGATGCTGGACCCAGATGAAGACGCGGCCGGTTTCAGCCATCGTGGGCATCGTATGGATCGGGCTCGTCGGGGGCGAGCAATGGAATGTTGAGCTCGTTGATCGCCAGCAAGCCGTCCGGCGACAGTTCGTAAAGATGCGCGAAAGCGTGCGGGCGGGCCAGCGGCGCCTTCTTCTTCATGTTCCAGCCTGTGGCGAGCGAATAGGCCGCGCGCACGACGCCGGCATGGCACACCGCCGCGATCGGGCGCTGCGCCGGCGCGATCTCAAACAACCACGCCGAAAGGCGCGCCCTCACCATGCGCGGCGACTCGCCGCCGGGTGGCTGGAGATCGAGGCCCTGCGCCTCCATAGCGGCGAATATCTCGCCGATATCCTGGCGCAGCCGCTCGAGCGACCACCCCTCCCATTCGCCCCAATTCGCTTCCATCAGGCGCGGCTCGTAGCGGCAATCGGCGGCGCCCAGCAGCGTCGCCGTTTCGCGTGCGCGCGCGAGCGGGCTCGCGTACCACTCGAACTTCGCGAAATCCCGGCGCAACACCCAGCGCCGCACCTCGGCGCGGCCTACTTCCGAAAGCGGAATGTCGCTCTGACCCTGGATCAGGCCCTGGACGTTCCAATCGGTGGGTCCGTGGCGGATGAAAAGGATCGCGCTCATCGGCGTCGCCCCTTCGCGCGCGCAGCGGCGGCGAGCAGCGCTGCCTCGAGATGCACGGCGGCCGCAGGAAGATCGTGGAACAGCACGACCTTGATGCCGGCGGCCTCGCCCATCGCTCGTCGTTCTTCGGGCCGCGCGAGCAATTCCGCGATGGCGCGCCGGAACGGCGCCACGCGGCCGACGGGGACGACCTTGCCGGTCTTGCCATCGGCGACCATCACCCCCGTGGCGCCGGAATCGCCGACCACCGCGGGCAGGCCCATAGCCTGCGCCTCGAGTATGGCCATGCCGACCGCCTCGTTGATCGCCGGCCAGACGAACAGGTCGCTCGCGGCGTAGACACGCATCAAGTCGCGATGGGGCAGCGCGCCGAGGAAATGAGCGCGACGGCCGAGCGGCGCGAAAAGACGCCGTACCGCGTCGCGGGCCGGACCATCGCCGACGATCAGAAGCCGCCACCTTGCACCGTCCAAACCGCGAAGGGCGCGGGCCAGCAGTCCATAGGACCTGACCTTGTCGCCGCCGCGCATCATGCCGACCGCGAGGAGCCAGGGGACCGCCGCCGCAATTCGGAATCGGCGCGCGAGCGCGCGGCGATAGCGCGCACGCTCGAGCTGCATACGGGTGGCGGAAGGCGTCATGTTCAGGAACGGTAGCAGCGGCTCAAGCACGGCCGGGCGCGTCGGTGCCCGCTTTTCCCACGCGGGAAACTCCGCCCAGCCACGAAACCTTTCCTTTTGCGACAGAACACCGCTGAAGACACCGCATCCGCCGGCGCGCTTCCGCACGAGGGGCGCCACGCATTCCTCGTCGTTGGGATTGAGCATGAACACCGTGTCGGCCTGGCGCAGCGCCGCTTTCACCGCCCGCAACCCGGTGTCCCAGCGCCCTTTGGATCGCGTTGGGGCATAGGCGGCTTCGGCGACGAGGTAGGGAATCCCCAATTTCTTCGCGATCGGCGGGCCAAGCCAATCGGGCGCCTTCTGATAGAGGTGATAGGTGAACCAGGCGTGGGGGCGCCAGTGATTCAGCGGCCCACGCACCAATCGTCGGGCCTCCACGGCGCCGCGCCGCTCGATATCGTCCTGCTTGGCGCGATCGCCTTCTCCTTCATGGGAGCGGAACGTCGAGACGACGCGCACATCGTGACCCCGACGACGCAGCGCCTGCAGCAGGAGCCGCGCGATACGACGATCGCCCGAAGGCACCGGGTGCGAGGGCGGCTTGAGCGGCGCGTAGAAGGCGATGCGCATGACCTCAAAGGCCGAAGCGGCGCGCGAGATCGCGGGCGGCGAGCTCATGATCGAACGAAGCGGATATCTTCGCCTGGCCGGCGGCACCGAGGCGCGCGCGCAAGCCCGGTTCGCGCATGAGGCGCTCGAGCGCGTCCGCGAATGCAGCCGCATCGTCGGGCGGAACGAGAATCCCCGTCGCGCCGTCCTCGATCAGCTCGGGAATGGCGGCGACGTTCGTCGCGACGCAGGCGAGCGCCTGGCTCTGCGCCTCCATCAGCACGTTGGGTAGGCCGTCGCGGTCGCCATCGTCGGCCACGCGGCTTGCCAGCGCGAAGAGATCGGCGCGGCGATACGCGGCGAGCACCGCCGCCTGCGCCTGCCCGCCATGCCAGACGACGCGCGCGGCGATGCCGAGCCGCTCGGCTTCCGCTTTCAGCCACGGCAGCTGCGGCCCGCCGCCGATATGCTCGAAGCGCCAGGCCAGCGATTCCGGCAGGCGCGCCAACGCCGCCAGCAGAACCGCGAAACCCTTCTTCGGCACCGCGCGCCCGACCGAAAGGATGGTTACGGGCGCCGCGATGTCGCCGCCGTCGCGCGGGGGGCGAGCCGCGGCGGGCGCGGGAAAGCGCGCGAGATCGAGGCCGTGATAGGCGAGGGCCACCGCCTGGGGCCGCGCGGCGAGCTGGGCGAGCCGCGCCTGCCCCGCGCGCGTGCAGGCGACGGCCCAGGCGGTATCGGTTAGCTTCTCGGCAATCTCCCAATCGGGCGTCGTCCAGATGTCCTTGGCGTGGGCCGAGACGCTCCACGGCAGCCCGCGCATCAGCGCCGCGTAGCGCGCGACGCTGGACGGAGTGTGCAGGAAATGGGCGTGGATACGGGCAACCTCCGGCGGCAGCTCGGCCGCCAGCACGCAGGCTTGGCCGAAGCGGCGGATGCGGTTGGGCGTGCGGTCGCGCGCGAGGTCGCGACGCCAGACCCGCCGCGCGTTGGGATAGCCCGGAAGGCGCCGCGCTTTCCGCCAGCCCCGGAGGACGCGACCGGCCTCCCGGTAGAGATACTCCGGGAGATAGACGACCGGGGCGCGGATCTCCTCATGCACCGGGTGCCGCTTGCCGTCGGTGGGCCGGCGCATCGAATAAAGGCGGATATCGAGCCCCAGGCGCTCCAGCGAGCGGATTTCCTGGGCGATGAAGGTTTCGGAGAGGCGCGGGTAGCCTTTCAATACGAAAGCGACGGGTGCGGCCGCCATGGGCGGGAATTAGCACCAAACGCTCAGGCGCGGTAGCGCGCCGCCAGACTCATCGGCCGCGGCGCCGTCTCGGCCAGCGCCTGACGCACGAGCCGCGCCACGTTGGGCAGGCCGTCGAGCAGGCCCGGCACCACCACGCCACCCGGCGCCCGCTGCTGCGGCAGGTGGCGTAGCGCGGTCGCCATCGTCCTGGCCTCGCGCCTGTCGTCGTCGACAAGCACGCTCAGCAGCCCCATCTGCTGCGCGCGCATCGCGCGGATAAGCTGCTCGCGGCGCGGCCTGGTGCGCGGCACAATGATGGCGCGCTTGTCGAACGACAGGATCTCGCAGAACGTGTTGTAGCCGCCCATGGCGACGACGCCGGCCGCGCGCGCCATCAGGCTTTCCATGTGGGGCGAGAACGTTATGGCCTCGACGCGCTCGATGCGCTCGGCGCGGTGCATGAACTCCCGCTGCGACTCGGGCAACATGAACGGGCCCAGCACGATGATGGCGGGCCAGGGCAGATGGGCATCGGTCTCGTAGGCGCGCAGCACCCAGTCGACCAGCGCCTCGCCATCGCCGCCGCCGCCGGGCGTGATCAACAGGAACGGCTCCTCGTCGAACTTGAGATCGGGGATCGGCGGAACCTTGGAGGGAAGTCCGCGGCGCAGATAGCCGGTGTAGATCATCTTGCGTCGCACCGAGGCCGGCAGATCGATGCCCTCCAGCGGATCGCAGAACTGCGGCAGGCCATAGACCCAGATCTCGTTGTAAAGCTCGGCCAGCGCAGGCACGACGTTCTTGCGTTCCCACTCCGGGGCCAGCAACTCGGGCTCGTCCATAACGTCGCGCAGGCCCAGCACGATCGGCACGCCGTAGCGCCTAAGCATGCCGAGCGTATCGGCGATCTCGCCGCGCAGGCCCAAGGGCTCCTTGTCGACGATGAACAGGTCGGGTTCGAAGATCTCGGCCGTGTGGCGGATAATCGAAGCGCGGATCGCGAGCGTCTGCTCGAGCGCGATCTTGAGATTGAGCGAGGTGTATTCGCCGTTCCTGAGCTTGATGACCCCGGGCACGCGCACGAAATCGACGCGGCTCCTGAAATCGAAGCTGCCGATGATCGGCGAGCCGGAGAGAATGAGGACCGAAAGCTCGTCGTCGCGGTCGACGAGATCGTGTGCGATCTCCCGGCAGCGGCGGAGGTGCCCCAGGCCGAACGTGTCGTGGCTGTAGATGAGGATGCGGGAAGCGCCGCCGCCGGCGCGGAGATGGCCGCCCGAGCCGCTGTCCGGAGCACGCAATCGCCGCCCCTCCGCGGCTGCGCCCGCGGCATCTACCCAGACTCGGCTCATCCCTTCAGTACTCCCCAAGCCGCGCGCTGGTTCGCGCGCCTGTTCGCCCCCTGCATGCGCCGACCCGCCCGTTCGACCTGCGGACGGGAATTTCTGTCGTCAGCCTCGGGCGCACCGTCTATTCTCACAAAAACGGGGCGGCGGTTCAACGCCGCCCGCAAGGGGCGGGGGGAAGCCGCGTCGCCGGCCGGAGGGGCCTGCTTCCGGTGCTGTCGGGGACATTTATGGAACGCAGCCTATTTCGCTTCATTCTGCGCTTCAGCCTAAGGCAGCAGCTTTTCATCATTTTCATGACGGTGCTGTCGTTTCCTGTCACCTACGTAACGCTCGAACTGCCGAAGCGCATTGTCAACGAGGCGCTCGGCGAGCGGCCCGGCTGGGCGCGCGGCATACTTGGCCAGGACATGGAGCGGATCAGCTTTCTGCTGGCCCTCTGCCTTGCCTTCCTGCTGTTCGTCCTGATCTCGGGCGCCCAGAAATACTATCTTAACGTCTATGCCGGGCGCCTGGGCGAGCAGATGCTGCGGCGCCTGCGCTTCCAGCTTTATGCGCGCATTCTCCGCTTTCCGTTGCCGCACTTCAAAAAGGTCTCGCAAGGCGAAATCATCCCGATGGTCATCGCCGAAACCGACCCCATCGGCGGTTACATCGGCGAGGCCTGGTCGATTCCCGCCTACCAGGGCGGCACGCTCGTCGTCTATCTCGTCTTCATCTTCGTCCAGGACCTCTGGCTGGGTCTGGCCGCGGTCTCGCTCTATCCGGCCCAGTTCTGGCTCATCCCGAAGCTGCAGGCCAAGGTCAACCAGCTCGCCAAGGAGCGCGTGCGGAGCGCGCGCCAGCTTTCCGACAAGATCGGCGAGTCGATCTCGGGCATCACCGAGGTCCATGCCCAGGATACCTCGCGCCTCGAGCGCGCCGACGTGGCGCGGCGCCTGGGCCGCATCTACGAAATCCGCTACGAGATTTTCCGCCGCAAGTTCTTCATCAAGTTCCTGAACAACTTCCTGGCCCAGCTCACGCCATTTTTCTTCTATGCGATCGGCGGCTATTTCGTGATCCGCGCGGTCGAAACCAACGATCCTTCGGGCCTGACGCTCGGCGCGCTCGTCGCGGTCCTCGCCGCGTACAAGGACCTCTCCTCGCCCTGGAAGGAGCTGTTGACCTACTACCAGCAAAAAGAAGACGTACGCATCAAGTACGAACAGGTCGTCGAGCAGTTCGACCCGCCGGGCGTGCTGGACGAAAAGCTGCAGGACGAAGAACCGGCGCCGGACTTCAAGCTCGGCGGCCCGCTCTCCGCCGCCAATCTCACCTACAGCGAGGACGGGCGCGTGAAATCGGTCGAGGGCGCTACGTTCTCGCTGCCGCTCGACAAGCACGCGGCCGTGCTCGGCGCCGGCGGCAGCGGCAAAGAGGAGCTGATGATGATGCTGGCGCGCTTGCTCGAGCCGACCGGCGGCACGATCCGGATCGGCGGCCAGAAGCTGACGCAGCTCCCGGAATCGGTGAGCGGGCGGCGCATCGGCTTCGTGAGTGCCTCGCCCTATCTCTTCGCGACGACGGTGCGCGACAATCTCTTCTACGGGTTGAAGCACCGGCCGCTCAAGGCGGCGGCCGACGACGAGGCCTATCAACGCGAGCGGGCGCGCTACGCTGCGGATGCCGAGGGCGCCGGCAACATTCCCGACGATCCGAGGGCCGACTGGATCGACTACGCGGCCGCCGGCGCGGCGGACCGCGCGGCGCTCGAGCGGCGCGCGCTCGAAGTGCTCACGCTCGTCGACATGGACGATGACATGTACCAGCTCGGCCTGCGCGGCGTGATCGATCCCGCGGCGCGCCCGGAGCTGGCCGCCGGGATCCTGAAGGCGCGCACGGCGCTGCGCGAGCGCCTCGCGCGCGAAGACCAGGCCGCGCTGATCGAGCCGTTCGACGAGAGCCGTTTCAACGACAACGCGACGCTCGGCGAGAATCTGCTCTTCGGCACCGCCACGGACGCGCGGCTCAATCCGGAGCGGCTCGCGGATCAGCCCTACGTGCTCGGCATCCTCGAAACAGCCGGCCTCATCGGAGAGCTGCTCGCCGCGGGCCGCGAGACCGCCGAGACCATGGTCGAGCTGTTCGCGGGCCTCGCGCCCGGCAACCAGCTGTTCGAGCAATACAGCTTCATCGCCGCGGACGGGCTGCCGGAATACCAGGCCATCGTCGCCCGCACCTCCAATATCGCACCCAAGGACTATCGGCCGGAGGATCGGCGCCGGCTCCTCGCCCTTCTGTTCAAGGTGATTCCGGCGCGGCACCGTTTGGGCGTCGTCACCGGCGAGATCAAGAACCATGTGCTGGAGGCGCGCCGGCTGTTCCGCGGCCAGCTGCCGGAGGAGCTCAAGGGCGCGGTCGAGTTCTTCGACGCCGATGCGTACAACAAAGCCTCGTCGCTGCTCGACAACGTGCTGTTCGGCAAGGTGTCGTTCGGCCAGGCCCAGGTGCAAAGCAGGCTTGCGCGCTTCGTGCGCGCCACGCTCGACGAGCTCGCGTTGAGCGACGACGTGATGCTGTTCGGCCTCGATTTCCCGGTGGGCGTGGCCGGCGCGCGGCTTTCGGCCGCGCAGCGCCAGAAACTCGGCATCGCGCGCGCCGTATTGAAGCGGCCGGACCTCATGATCCTGGCCGAGGCCGGCAACGCGCTCGACGGCGCGTCCCAGGCCAAGGTCGTCCAGAACCTGCTCAAGGAACTCAAGGGCCGCGGCCTGGTGTGGGGCTTGTCGCGGGCCCGATTCGCGAAACACTTCGATTTCGTGCTGGTGATGCGGGCGGGCCGCGTCGTCGAGCAGGGCACGTTCGAAGAGCTCAACCGGCCCGACACTGCATTGAAGGACCTTCTCGCCTCCGAGTAAGCGAAACGTGTCACGCCTCGACAGCTTCATCCGGCGCCTCGAAGCGCAGCGCGCGTGCATCGACTTCGCGGCGCGCCCCGGCAACGTGCCGGACGGGCCGATCTTCGAGCTCGGCCTTGGCAACGGGCGCACCTACGATCACCTGCGCGAGCGCTTTGGCGCGCGCGAAATCTTCGTCTTCGACCGCCAGGTGAACTCGCACCCGAGCTGCGTGCCCGACGCCGATCATCTTTTGCTCGGCGACATCATGGACACGCTGCCGCGCGCCGTGCTGCGCTTCCGCGGCCGAGTCGCGTTCGTGCACAGCGATCTCGGCAGCGGCGACGATCCGCGCGACCGCTCGACCGCGCTCAAGATCGCGCCGCTCATCGCCGAAGCCGTGGCGCCGAACGGCCTGGTGGCGAGCGATCAGGCGCTGGTCATCGCCGGCTGGCAGCTGGTGCCGGCGCCGCCCGGAATCGCCGAGGCCCGGTATTTCCTCTACCGCAAGCCCAGGGCATAATAGCGCAAGAGGAGAACGACATTGAGCCTCAACGAGGAAGTGGAGCTGCTGCGAAACATCCCCATGTTCGCCAACATCGAGCCGTCCAAGCTCAAGTTGTTGGCGTTCACGAGCGAGCGCATGGCCTTCAAGGACGGCGATGTCTTGTTCCGCCAGGGCGAGCAGGGCGACAGCGCCTATGTCATTATCGGCGGCGAGGCCGACGTTATCGTCGACACGCCCAAGGGGCCGCTGACCGTCGCCAAGCTGAAGCGCAACGACATCGTGGGCGAGATCGCCATTCTCTGCGACGTGCCGAGGACGGCAACCGTCAAGGCCGCGTCCAAGCTCGAGGCCATGGTCATTGCCAAGGACCTCTTCTTCCGGCTGATCATGGAGTTCCCGCAGATGGCGGTCGAGATCATGCGCGAGCTGGCGCGGCGGCTCGACGCCACCAACCGCAAGCTCACCGCCAAGAGCGCTTGAAGCCGCTTCCCGAGGCCGCGATCGCGAGCGGGTCCGCGAGCGGAAGCGCGCTCGAGCGTTTCGCCGCGCGCCTCTTGGCGCAGCGCGCCTACCTCGCCGACGCCGCGCGCCGCATCGCCGGGGTTCCTGGCCCTCTGTTCGAGATCGGGCTCGGCAAGGGCCGCACCTACGACCACCTCCGCCGCCTGTTTCCCGAGCGCACGATCTATTGCTTCGACCGCGAACACCACGCGCCGCCCGAGGAAAGTCCGCCGGCGGAGTGCCTCGTCGTCGGCGAAATCCAGACTACTCTGCCCGCGCTCGCGGCCCGCCTCGACCAGAGAGTGGCGCTTGCCCATTGCGATATCGGCACGCGAAAACCCGATCGCGACATGGAGTTCGCGCGTTATCTCGCGGCAACGCTGCCCGACCTGATGGCTTCGGGCGCGATCGTGCTGGGCGACCGGCCCATGGAGTCGCCGCGATTGGAACGCCTGCGGGCGCCCGTTTACGCGCGCCCCGACGGCATCTCAGCGTGGCCGTATCATCTTTATCGCATTGCATCGTAGGGGCGCACGACCCCATACGTGCTTCACGCCTTGCCCTACCGCATCCGCTTGATCGCCCAGCGCGCGTCGCGGCCCGCGTCGTTGTCGATCTTGCCGGCAAGGACGATCTGCCGCGTTTTCTTCGGTGCACCGCCGCGTCCCAAGTAGAAGCTTTCCTCGACCGTCGTGGCGAGGCCGCGTTCGGCGATGAGCTGCCAGGGCCCGCTCTCGGCACTGGCGAAGGGCACGGCGCTGGCGCCGGCCGCGTCGCGCTCGGGTTCGCCGACGGTGAGGCCGGGATGGAGGTGGAAGCGGATCGAGAACGGCGTGCCCAGCGTCCGCCTGGGAATCCGCTTGCCCGCGGCGGGCGCGAGCCGGTCTTCGCCGCGCAGGTCGGCGCCATCGGCGGCGAGGAAGAGGCGGCGGCGGTGCAGCACGCCGAAGCGGCGCAGATAGCCGTCGTGGCTGGCGGCGATCCACACCGCGCCGCCTTCCTCCTGACGGTCGCATGTCGTCTCGGCGGGCCAGTGCCCCAAGCCGCCGCTGGACCGCACTTCCGCCGAATTGCGATCGCCCACGATCAGCGTCGAGTGCGCAGCCGTCATTCGCCCGGCGTCGCGCCAGCCGGCGTTGCTTCCGCGATAGGTGCCGCAATTGACGATCAGGCGCTGGACGCCGGCGCTGAGCTCGAACGCCAGCGTGCCCGCATGGGCGGCGCGGTCATGGTGCCGCGGCGGTGGCGGCGCGCCATCCAAGAACAGCAGCGCATCGCCGCAGGCCGCCCGCTCGAAGCCGCCGCTGAAGCGCGAGGGCGCCGCGGCCTCGGCGCCGGCCAGCGCGAGCACGGCGTCGATCAGCGTCCTGTCTTCCTCGCCGCCGCCGTGAAACAGCGCGAGGCCGCCATCACCGTGGCGCAATGCCGCCAGCGCGCGGCCGGCGCGGGCGATCGCGGCGTCGAGCACCGGCTGCGGGTCGTGGTGCGCGGCCACGAGGGCGGCGCGCGTGTCGACGAGATCGCGCAAGACCGCGAGCTGGTCCGAGGGATTTCGCTCCACGATCGCGCCGTGGCCGGGCAACGCCTCGAGCGTCGGGATGAGAAGGCCGAGCGCGCGGGCGAGCCGCGTCTGCGCGCCGGGCACGGCGGCACCGAACGCGATGAGCGCGCGGAGCGCGCGCGTGCGCTCGGCTGTGGCGGCGACGCGCGGCGCCGCGCGCGCCAAGGCCAGCGCCTGGTGCGCGAGGCTGCGGAAGAACAGCGCCTTCCAGGATTGCGGCGCCGGCTTGCCGAAGAAATCGAACTGCCCGATCCAGTGCACGAGCCGGTCGGCCAGGATTTCCGGCGTCCAGAGCGGCCGGCGCGGCGCCTCGCCATAGCGCGAAATCCAATCCTTGATCAGATTCTGGCCGCGCTGGCGGGCCGCATCGCCGCCCACCGCGCGCAGATCGCGCAGCCAGGCAAAGCGATGCGGCTCGATCTCGGCCTCGCCGGCGGCCGCCCGCCACGAAAGCGGATCGGCCGCCGCCAGAATGCGCTGGCCCGACGCCGCGTTGCCAGGCCGGGAATCGGGCGGGACGAACAGAAGGTGGCGCGCCTTGGCGCCGACACGGAACAGCGGATAGGCGAGCGCCAATCGGGCGCGCGGCGCCTTTTCCTTCGCCGCGTCGCTGCTCCTCTCCCGCGCCATCGCGCGGACTCAGGCGGCGCGCAGCCGCGCGATATTGCCGGCGTATTCCGCGGCGCCGCCGGTGAAGGTGGCGGTGCCGGCCACGAGCACGTCGGCGCCGGCGCCGATCGCGGCCTTGGCGGTATCAGCGTTGATGCCGCCATCCACCTCGAGTTCGATCTTGCGCTTCGCTGCATCGATGCGCTTTCTGAGCGCCGCGATCTTTTCGAGCTGCGAAGCGATGAAGGATTGCCCGCCGAATCCGGGATTGACGCTCATCACCAGGATGAGATCGAGCTCGCCCAACAGATTGTCGACCGCCTCGACCGCCGTGCCGGGGTTCAGCGAAAGCCCCGCCTTCTTGCCGAGCGATCTGATGAGCTGGATGGTGCGGTGGACGTGCGGGCCCGCCTCGGGATGCACGGTGATGATGTCGGCGCCCGCCTCGGCGAAGGCGGGCACGTAGGCGTCGACCGGCGAGATCATCAGATGCACGTCGAACGGCAGCTTGGTGAGCCCGCGCAGCGCCTTCACGACCAGCGGCCCGACCGTGAGATTGGGCACGAAATGCCCGTCCATCACGTCGATGTGGATGTAGTCGGCGCCGGCTTCGCCGAGCGCCCGCACCTCGTCGCCGAGCCGCGCGAAATCGGCGGAGAGAATCGACGGCGCGATTTTGACCCGGCGCTTCATCTGGTTGCGGCCCTTCGCGCCATAGCTAACAGCTTTGCAGGTGGGGAGAAAGGGAGCCGCGCGGCGTTGTCCACACCGAGGATCTCAACGGCGGCGGAGACGCGCGATGTAGAAGCCGTCGAGCCCTCCCAGCTCCGGCCAGTGGCAAGGCAAGGTGCGCAGCGTGCCGTCGGACAAGATGAACGCAGCCACGCCGGGGATTTCTGCCGGCGCCACCGGCTCGTGCGCGTAGTGCGCGTGCGCGGCGAGAAAGCGCGCGATGACGGCGGGCCCCTCCTCCAGTTGAAGCGAGCAAACCGCGTAGACGAGGCGGCCGCCCGGCTTGACCAGGGCGGCGGCGTTGGCGAGCAAGCGATCCTGCGCAGCGGCCAACGCCGGCAAACCCTTGGCAGATTTCCTCCACGGCAGATCGGGATGGCGGCGGATCGTGCCGGTGGCGCTGCAGGGAGCATCGAGCAGCGCGGCGTCGGCGGGCTCCGGCGGACGCCAAGTGGCGGCGTCGGCCGGGACGAGCTCCGCCGCGAGCTTGAGGCGTGCGAGATTCTCGCCGAGCCGCTGAAGGCGTGGCGGCGATTGCTCGACAGCGATCACCCTGGCGCCGTTTGCCGCGAGCTGGGCGGTCTTCCCGCCCGGGGCCGCACAGAGGTCGATCACACGCTTGCCGCCGACATCGCCCAAGAGCCGCACCGGCAGCGCCGCCGCCGCATCCTGGATCCACCACGCACCTTCGGCGTAGCCGGGCAGCTCGGCGACAAGGCCGCCCGCGCGGCGGCGCAGCGAGCCGGTCGGCAGAACCGCGGCGTCGAGCCGCGCCGCCCACGCCTCGGCCTCGCCGCGGCCGCCGGAGCGAACGCTGAAATCCAGCGGCGGCTCGCCGAGATGCGCCTCGGCGATGCGCCGCGCCGTGTCTTCGCCGTAGGCGGCGCTCCAGGATTGCCAGAGCCACGCAGGCGTGTTGAGGCGCGGCGCGTCCTGCGCTTGTGCGCGCGCTTTCCCATCGCGGGCGAGGCGGCGCAGCACGGCGTTGACGAGACCCTTGAGGCGTTCGACGCCGCGTGCGCCGGCGAGCGCCACCGTTTCGTTGACCGCGGCGTGCGGCGGCGTTTCGAGGAAGACCAGCTGCGCCGCGCCGAGGCGCAAGATGTTGCGCGCCGTGTGCGCGGAGGCCGGCAGCGGGCGCGGCACGTGCGCCGCGATCAGCGCGTCGATCTGGCCAAGGCGGCGCAGCGTCGTGGCGGCGAGGTTGCGGGCGAACGCGCGGTCGCGTTGCTCGAGTGCACCGCCGATGCGCGCGGCCATGCTTTCGTCGAGAGGAACGTTGCGCGCGAAGATGTCGTCGAGCAACGCCAGCGCGGCGCGCCGCGCCGCGGCACCTTCGGTCACGCGGTCTTGCGGCGCGCTCAGCTCCAGGGGCCGCCGCGGCGGCGCGGCGGCGCGGAGCTCGGCACGCTGGCGCGGCCGGACGCACGCGGCGCGGGCTGCGCGCTCGGCGTATACCGGCCGCGCCCCATCGGGCCGGCCATTTCCTCGAGCGCGGCGATGCGGTTGGCGACGTTGGGGTGGGTCGAGAAGAGATTATCCATCCCGCGGCCCGAGAGCGGGTTGACGATGAAGAGATGGGCCGTCGCCGGCCGCGCCTCGGCCTGCTGGTTCGGGATCTGACGCGCCGCGTTGTGCAGCTTGCCGAGCGCCGAGGCGAGCCAGAGCGGCTGGCCGCAAATCTCGGCGCCGCCGCGGTCGGCCGCGTATTCGCGCGTGCGCGAGACGGCCATCTGCACGATCATGGCGATGAGCGGCGCCAGGATCATGAGCAGGATCGCGCCGACGACGCCGAGCGGGTTGCTGTTGTTGTTGTCGCGCGATCCGCCGAAGAACATGCCGAACTGCGCGATCATTCCGATGGCGCCGGCGACGACGGCCGTGATCGTCATGATCAGCATGTCGCGGTTCTTCACGTGCGCGAGCTCGTGTGCCATCACGCCGGCGATCTCCTCGCGGGTGCACATGTTGAGGAGGCCGGTGGTGGCGGCGACGGCGGCGTGGTTGGGGTCGCGCCCCGTGGCGAAGGCGTTGGGCTGCGCCTCGTCGATGACGTAGACGCGCGGCATCGGCAGCTGCGCGCGGTTCGCCAGCTCCTCGACGATGCCGTAGAACTCCGGTGCGCTGCGGCGATCGACCTGCTGCGCGTTGTACATGCGCAGGACCATCTTGTCGGCATTCCAGTAGGCGAACAGGTTCATCGCCAGCGCGATGCCGAACGCGATCAGCATCCCCATCTGGCCGCCGATGAGGAAACCCACACCGACGAAGATCGCCGTCAATACGCCGAGCAGGAGCGCCGTGCGGAAGTAGCTCATGGTGCCGCTTTCCATGCGCGGGACGCGCCACGCATAGATAGAGGCGGCGCCTCTACCGTCAAGGACGGGCGGCGCGATTGCGGCGGCGCCGCGGCAGCCGTATATCCCATTTCATGGCATCGAAATTGCTGCCCGTATCCACGACGTCCAAGCCGGCGCCGGCGCTGCCTGGAACCGCGCCGGCGCCCGAACCGCAAGCGCCTGCGGCTGCCAAGGTCCCGGAATTCGGCGGCCGCAAAGGGCTTGATCCGACGCGCTACGGCGACTGGGAGAAAGGACGGACGCTACATAGATTTCTGAGCAGGCAAGGATCTGCCGCGGTTGAGCAATGCGGGCGGTTCAGCGACCATTGATGTTCTTGTATTGTTCTGGAAAGCGTGCAAGACTAGGACCGCGACCCTCTGAAGGTGCGCTCCTTGTCCTTGCCCCTCCGCATCGCTGCCGCGACTGCGCTCGCGATCGCCGTCGACCCGGTGGCGGCGGAATCCCGCCGCACCGTGGCGGGGCCGGTGCAGGCGCATCTCGTCCGCGTTGTCGACGGCGACACGATCGAGGTGCTGGCCCGCATCTGGCCCGACCACTATGTCGAGACGCTCGTGCGCCTGGCCGGCATCGACGCACCCGAGCTGCGCGGCCGCTGCCCCGAGGAAATCGCGCTGGCCGATCGCGCCAAGGAGCGGCTCACGGCGTTGTTGGCCGGCCATCGCCTCCGGCTCGTCGACGTGCACTACGGCAAATATGCGGGCCGCGTGGTGGCGCGCGTCTTGACCGAGGACGGGCGCGACGCCGCCAATGTCCTGCTCGCCGAAAGGCTCGCGCGCCCCTACGACGGGAGAAGGCGCGCGCGCTGGTGCGCGGAATAACTCGGAATCGAAAAGGGGCGGCCGCGGGGCCGCCCCTTTCTCGTTCGCCGGCACGCCGGATCAGCGGCCGACATAAGTCTCGGACGACCACCGGCCCGGCGCGGGCATCTGAACCGCGGCCGGCGCGAACGATGGTATCGGCCCGTCGCTCCAGCCCGTGGCGTTGAGATCCACCCTCACGCCTGCGATCGCGCCGTTATTGAACTTGGGATTGGCGTAGTCGATGCGCATCGCCGTTTGATAGCTGGGGCTGAACATGAACCCGTTGATGCCGCGCACGTGAACCGTCAGCGTGCTGCCATCCTTTGAGCTGCCCCAATAGGCGGTGTCGGGCCAGCGGTCGTCGACGCGTTTCTTGGCCGGCCCATACTGCTTCTCGAGCGCCGCGACCGCCTTCTCGGCCTGCGCGATGACTGCGCGCGCGCCGGGGACGGTTCGGTTCCAGTAGGCCGACATGATGAAGACGTGGTTGAGCTGGTCGTTCTTGCCGAAGGCCAACTCGACTGTCACCGGGTAACCCTCGAAGCTGCCGACCGCGATCACGCGCTTGCCGCGATCGATGGTGGAATGAACGGCGTGAAGGCGATCGATCGCGAATTCGCGCCGCTTGCCCATCGCCTCGCCGGTTATCTTGAACCCGGCTTGCGTCAGCGCCTTCTGCGCATCGGCGGATTTCATGCCCCATGCGAGGTTCTTGAAGGTGTAGCTCGCGACCGGTTGCTGCTGCGCCATTGCGGGCGTCCCGATCATCAGCGCGGCGGCACCGACGGCCGCGGCGATCGTGCTCGCGACCGCGCCGCGCGCCCCGATCAGCGCGCGCTTGCCTTGCTCCTTGAAACCCATTTCGTTCCCCCAACTGGAGATGTGAAAAAGCCAACGAGAGGGGCCGGAGCCGCTGGGCATGACGCCCATCAACGCACCGGCCGCGGTCATTCTCCCCTGGAATTGTTGCGATAGTCGAAACGTGATCGGCCGAGATTGGAGTGCCCACCATCTCTCGGGCCCGCACGCCCCGTCGCCGCGGATTTATGCCGGTCTTATAACACGATAACCGCGTCCGCCACCATCGCGACGACGCTCTTGATCGGCGAGCTTTACCATAATTTGAAACTTGTGCTTACCGGCGCGGCGGCGGCGCGAACTCGGAGGGCTCCTTCTGATATTCGCGGCGCAGCTCTTCCTTGGTGAGCGGCTTGGGCTTGGGCAGCGGCTTCTCCGCCTCGGGCGGCATCTCGATGCGGCTCGTCTCCGCGACCTTGCCCCCTACGAAATCGACGCGCAGCGCGGTCTTGTACGAGGGGCTGAACATGAAGCCCTCGGTGCCGCGCACGTAGACGGCGAGCAGGCTGCCGTCGGCGGCGCGCGGCCACAGCGCCGTGTCGACCCAGCCGTCCTCCTTGCGTTTGATCGCCGGCCCGTAACGCTCTTCGTAGAGCATGACGATGCGGTTCGCGAGATCGACCATCGTCTTGGCGCCGGGAATCGTCCCGTCCCAATACTTCGACGTGACGATGACGTGATTGAGCCGTTCCTCCTTGTCGAACGCGAGATCGACCTGCACCGGCTGGCCCGCGATCCTGCCGTTGGCGATGAGGCGCTTGCCGCGATCGACCGCGGCGATCGAGGCGTGAAGGCCGGCGACGACAAACTCCTCCTGATGCCCCTCGACCGGCCCGCGCGCGACGCGGAAACCGGCCTTCTCGAGTTTCGCGCGCGCCGCCGCGATGTCCGCGCCCCATTCGAGCTCGAGGAAATTGTAGCTCTTGCGCGTCTGCGCCGATGCGGGCGCGGCGAGGGCAAGCGCGGCTGCCAACACGACGGCGGCGAGCGCATATTTCAGCGTCATCCCGACCGGGTCGAACCGCTTCGCGGTTCTTAAGGTCAATTCGCGCAGCTGCGCGAATTGACGGTAAGCGAGGCCAACGGCCTCGCGTCGTGGAGGGATCGCACGCGCGCGCGCCGACGATCCCTCCACTCCGCATCCGCGCCGAAGATGGCGCGGATGCTCCGGTTGGCATGACGGACAGGAATTGGTGTCGAAGCGCATCTTGGTCACTTCGCCCGGTGCTTCACGAGGTCGTCCACCACCGCGGGATCGGCCAGCGTCGAGGTATCGCCGAGGTTCGAGAAATCGTTCTCGGCGATCTTGCGCAGAATGCGGCGCATGATCTTGCCGGAGCGGGTCTTGGGCAAGCCCGGCGCCCACTGGATCATGTCCGGCGTCGCGATCGGGCCGATCTCCTTTCTCACCCACTGCACCAGCTCTTTCCTGAGCTCCTCGGACGGATCGATGCCGGCCTTGAGCGTGACGTAGGCGTAGATGCCCTGGCCCTTGATCTCGTGCGGATACCCGACGACGGCGGATTCGGCAACCTTGGGGTGGGCGACCAGCGCGCTTTCGACCTCGGCGGTGCCGAGGCGGTGCCCGGCGACGTTGATCACGTCGTCGACGCGGCCTGTGATCCAGTAGTAGCCGTCGGCGTCGCGCCGGCAGCCGTCGCCGGTGAAGTAGTAGCCCTTGTAGGTCGAAAAGTAAGTCTGCACGAAGCGCTCGTGGTCGCGGAATACGGTGCGCATCTGGCCGGGCCAGCTGTCGGCGATGCAGAGATTGCCCTCGCAGGCGCCCTCGAGCACCTTGCCGCTGCTGTCGACGATGACCGGCCGCACACCCGGCAGCGGCTTCGTCGCCGAGCCCGGCTTCAGCGCAGTGGCGCCCGGCAGCGGCGAGATCAGGATGCCGCCGGTCTCGGTCTGCCACCAGGTGTCGACGATGGGGCAGCGCCGCTCGCCGACCACGCGGTGATACCACTCCCACGCCTCGGGATTGATCGGCTCGCCGACCGTGCCGAGCAGGCGGATCGAGGCGCGGCTCGTCTTCTTCACCGGCGCCTCGCCTTCGCGCATCAGCGCGCGGATCGCGGTGGGCGCCGTGTAGAAAATGTTAACCCTGTGCTTGTCGCAGACCTCCCAGAAGCGCGACGCGGAGGGGTAGTTCGGCACGCCCTCGAACATCAGCGACACCGCGCCGTTCGCGAGCGGCCCGTAGACAATGTAACTGTGGCCGGTGACCCAGCCCACGTCGGCCGTGCACCAGTAGATGTCGCCGTCGCGGTAGTCGAAGACGAGCTGGTGCGTCATCGCCGTGTAGACGAGATAGCCGCCGGTCGTGTGCAGCACGCCCTTGGGCTTCCCGGTCGAGCCGGACGTATAGAGGATGAACAGCGGATCCTCGGCGTTCATCGGCTCGGCCTTGCAGGCGGCGGGCTGCTTCTCGAGCAACTCGTGCCACCAGAGATCGCGGCCCTCGACCCAGCCGATCTTGCCGCCGGTGCGCTTCAGCACGATGCAGTGCTTGACGGTCGGGCATTTCTTCAAGGCCTCGTCGGCATTGGCCTTGAGCGGCACCTTCCGGCCGCCGCGCAAGCCTTCGTCGGCGGTGATGACAAGGTTGCTGTCGCAATCCTGGATGCGGCCCATCAGCGAATCGGGCGAGAAGCCGCCAAACACCACCGAATGGATCGCGCCGATGCGCGCGCAGGCGAGCATCGCGGCCGCCGTCTCGGGCACCATCGGCATGTAGATCGTGACGCGGTCGCCCTTCTTGACGCCGAGCGATTTCATCGCGTTGGCGAGGCGGCAGACCGTCTCGTGCAGCTCCTTGTAGGTGACCGCGCGGCTCTCCTTGGGGTCGTCGCCTTCCCAGAGGATGGCCGTCTGATTGCCGCGCTTCTGGAGATGGCGGTCGATGCAATTGAGCGAGGCGTTGAGCGCGCCGTCCTCGAACCACTTGATGCGGACGTCGCCGGTGTAGCTCGTGTCTTTGATCTTGGCGGGCGGGCTGATCCAGTCGATGCGCTTGGCCTCTTCGGCCCAGAAGGCGGCCGGGTCCTTGATCGAGCGCCGATACATATCCTCGTATTGTTTCGCGTCGATCCAGGCCTTGCCGCGCCAGGTGTCCGGTACCGGATAGACGTTGCCCGACATCGCGTTTCTCCCGAGTTTTTGCTTGGCGTTGGGTGCGCCTGCGCAACAATGACAGCGCCCCTCCCATCCGGCAAAGGGGACAAAGAGTCACGAGCCGGAGGGGAGGGGCGTTCGGTAGACATCGGTAGGCATTGGTAGACATTGGTAGACATCGGATGGGCATCAGCGGACATTCGACGGCAAGCCGCTCGTCCGCGGCGCGTCGGATGGGGCCCGCCCCGCTGCGGCGTGCCCTAGCGCCGGCCGGCCGCGCGTTGGCGGCCACGACGCTCGCGTTCTCCCGACTTTTTCAGCGCCAGTTGTTGCGCGTCGGCTTCGGCGTGCTTGGCACGCGCTTCGGCCTCGCGCATCGGCCTCGCGCATCGCTTCGCAGACATCCCGGCCATCGACCGGGCCGCCGGCGAACTCCCGAAGCGCAGCGCCGCGATCTTCTGTTCGGCGGCATTGGCGCGGGCCCAGAACTCCTGCTCGAAGTCGCGCGGACTCTCCCGGCGAGGGCCCGCGCCGCGCCCGATGTTGACGGCCCCTCCCCCTCAACCGTCAACAAACGTAAACATCCGCCAACATCGGCGCAGCATCCGGCGCCGAGCTATGCATCGGCGGCGCGAAATTACTGCAAACCGTTAGCATTTCTTAGCATCGGGGGCGGTTGCAACGCGCTGCGTCATGCGTTGCGCACATGGCGCACGCGGTGCGCGGCAACCACGAAAGGCGACATGTCAACATGCGTCAACATCCGTAAATATGGCGCGGACGTTCGAACGGGTGGCGCCGAAGCTCCGGAGCGACTGCCGGCGCCTAAAGCCAAGCTCCGAAAACACCTTGGCTTCCGTTGGCTTTCCTTGGCTTTGACTGGCTTTTTCGCTGAACCAAGCTTGGCTTTTCGCTGAACCAATGTTGGCTTTTGTTGGCTTCGGGCTTGGCTTTCCTTGGCTTTCCCGGATTGCAGCCGTTCGCGGCATTGCCTTGTGCCCGGGACCGCGCGCCTCCAGGAGCGCAACGCCGCTGCCCGCGACCGCGTGTCGGAGATCCAGATACACATGTCCAAACAGCCGCGTTCGACACGCCTATAAGCGCGCCGCCCGCCAGGCCCGATCGGGGCCATGGGTGGTGGCTTAGTACAAAACAAGAACAATGTCAAGGGCGATTGGCTTGCGGGTGACGTAAGGAACTCTGTGTCAGAGACGGAAAGGGGTACTCCCTTGGGACCGACCAAAGTCCCCAAACAGGAGCACCCCCATGCCGCACTGGGCGACGATCGAGAGACTACCCGACGCGT